>Ga0255334_1000203_pt1 | contig 61872 bp, 59 predicted proteins | sample EtOH5_35cm_T3_12_FD_202080 | JGI IMG/M metagenome (GOLD analysis project Ga0255334, IMG submission 202080) | Sandy soil microbial communities from University of British Columbia, Vancouver, Canada - EtOH5_35cm_T3_129 | ecosystem: Engineered > Artificial ecosystem > Sand microcosm > Unclassified ...
CCTCGCGGGGTAAGACGGGCATGTTTATGCAGGTTCATCCGGGGCTCCTGGAAGGCTGTGTGGGTCGCGCTTCCAGAATTCCGGGAACGCCCCGGATGAACAACCTACTGAGAGATCACACCTAGCGGCAGGCCCGCACTCCTCGCGGAGGCGGGCCGGGGTGAACCGCGATCAGCGGTCGTTGTGCAGGTAGGCGGCCTGCTTCGGCAGACGCAGGCTGAACAGGAAGCCGATCACCAGCATGCCCGAGACGTACCAGTAGAAGGCCTCTTCATGGCCGATGGCCTTCAGGCTCAGGGCCACGTACTCGGCGGAACCGCCGAACACGGCGTTGGCCACCGCGTAGGACAGGCCGACGCCCAGGGCGCGGACTTCGGTGGGGAACATCTCGGCCTTCACCAGGCCGCTGATGGAGGTGTAGAAGCTGGCGATGGCCAGGGCTAGGACGATCAGCAGAGAGGCCATCACCGGGCTGTCGACGCTCTTCAGGGCCATCAGGATCGGCAAGGTGCACACCGCGCCCAGGGCGCAGAACCAGAGCATCGAGGCGCGCCGGCCGATACGGTCGGACAGCATGCCGAACAGCGGCTGCATCAGCATGAAGCAGAGCAGCGCCACGGTCATCACGCCGCTGGCGGTCTTGGCGTGCATACCGACGGTGTTGACCAGGAACTTCTGCATGTAGGTGCTGAAGGTGTAGAAGATCAGCGAGCCGGCGGCGGTGTAGCCGACCACGGTGATGAAGGCCGCCTTGTGGTGCTTGAACAGCTCGGCCAGGCTACCGGCCTTCTTGCTGGCGCGGGTCTCGGCGCTGCTGGTTTCCTCCAGCGAGCGGCGCAGCAGCAGGGAGATGACCGCGGCCAGGGCGCCGACCACGAACGGGATGCGCCAGCCCCAGGCACGCAGCTCCTCGGTGGTGAGCAGCTGCTGCAGGATCACCACCACCAGCACGGCCAGCAGCTGGCCGCCGATCAGGGTGACGTACTGGAAGGAGCCGTAGAAGCCGCGCCGGCCCTTGAGCGCCACTTCGCTCATGTAGGTGGCGGTGGTGCCGTACTCGCCGCCGACCGAGAGCCCCTGGAACAGGCGGGCGACCAGCAGCAGCGCCGGGGCGGCCACGCCGATGCTGGCGTAGGTGGGCAGGCAGGCGATGGCCAGGGAGCCGGCGCACATCATCAGCACCGAGATCATCATCGAGCTCTTGCGACCGCGCTTGTCGGCGATGCGGCCGAACAGCCAGCCGCCGATCGGGCGCATCAGGAAGCCGGCGGCGAACACGCCGGCGGTGTTCAGCAGCTGCACGGTGGGGTCGTCGGAGGGGAAGAACGCCGGGGCGAAATAGATGGCGCAGAAGGCGTAGACGTAGAAGTCGAACCATTCGACCAGGTTGCCGGAGGAAGCGCCGACGATGGCGAAGATGCGCTGTCGGCGCTCGGCGGCGGTGTACAGAGGTTCTTGTGCGGTCATGTTGAAGGTCTCACCGGGAAAATGGAGTCGAGCACGGCCGCGTGGGCCGGATCGGCATGGCGGCTGTCAGCGGGCTTCGCTCGGGCGGCGGGCCCAAGCCCCGGAGGACGCATCGAACGGATCGCGGCGGCGGATATGGCAAGAAATGCCGAGGGAACGGCCATGGGGCCGAAGGAGATCAATCATGGCTACTGCTCCGATTCTTAGAGTTGTAAGCGCCGCACGCGAACGAGCGCGCGGCTGCGCGAAACGGAGATAGCAGGATCCGCGCCAGACGCGGAAAGCCCCGGGCCATGCGGGCTTCGACCCGGACGGGGGAAATGGATCGGCGGATTCCTGCCGACCGCCGAAGCAGCATCGGCAAGAATCCGCCGATCGATCAGGCCTCGCCCTCGGCGAGGAAGTCGCCGCGGTTGAGGCCGTGGCGCTGCATCTTCTCGTTCAGGGTGCGCCGCGGCAGCTGCAGCAGGGCCATGGTCTCGGCGATGTTGCCGCGGCACTGCTGCAGGGCCTGACGCAGGCACTGGGCCTCGAAGGCCTCCAGCTGGGCAGCCAGCGACTGCGCCGGCAGCGCCGCGCCGGCGGCCCCGCCGGCCCCCAGGCCGAGGGCATGGCGCTCGGCGGCGTTGGCCAGCTCGCGGACATTGCCCGGCCAGTCGTGGCCGAGCAGCTGCGCCAGCAGGTCGGGGCCCACCGGCCGCGGCTCGCGGCCATGCTGCTCGGCGGCAGCGCGGGCGAAGTGCTCGAACAGCAGCGGGATGTCCTCGCGCCGCTCGCGCAGCGGCGGGATGTGCAGCTCGGCGACGTTGAGGCGGTACAGCAGGTCCTCGCGGAAACGCCCGGCGCGCACCTCGGCGGCCAGATCCGGCTTGGCCGCACCGATCACCCGCAGGTCGACGGCGATGCTGCGGTTGGAGCCGAGCCGCTCCAGGCTCTTCTCCTGCAGCACGCGCAGCAGCTTGGCCTGCTGCGCCAGCGGCAGGCTCTCCACCTCGTCGAGGAACAGGGTGCCGCCGTCGGCGTGCTCGATGCGGCCGATGCGCTTGCCCTGGGCGCCGGTGAAGGCGCCGCCCTCGTGGCCGAACAGCTCGCTCTCGAACAGCTGCTCGGGAATCGCCGCGCAGTTGAGGGCGACGAAGGCCTTGCCGGCGCGCCGGCTGAAGTCGTGCAGGCAGCGCGCCACGCGCTCCTTGCCGCTGCCGGTCTCGCCGCGGATCAGCACGTTGACCGAGGTATCGGCCAGTTCGAGGATCTGCCGGCGCAGCTCGCGGATCGCCGGCGAGATGCCGAGCAGGCTGGCCTCGATGCTGCCCTGCTGCGCCGCCTGGCGCCGCAGCGCGCGGTTCTCGCAGACCAGCCGGCGCTTGTCGAGGGCGCGCTGCAGGGTGCCGAGCAGGCGCTCGGGGGTGAACGGTTTCTCGATGAAGTCGTAGGCGCCCTGCCGCATGGCGCTCACCGCCATGGGCACGTCGCCGTGGCCGGTGACCATGATCACCGGCAGCTCGGCGTCCAGCGCGCGCAGGCGCTCGAGCAGGGCCAGGCCGTCCATGCCGGGCATGCGCACGTCGCTGACCACCACCCCGGGGAAGTCCGCCGACAGCAGCGCCAGCGCCTCCTCGGCGCTGGCGCAGGTGCGCACCGACAGGCCGGACAGCTCCAGCCACTGCTCCACGGCCTCGCGGATCGACGCCTCGTCGTCGATGAAGATGATCTGTTGCATGCTCACTCCTGCTGTCCGACGCGCAGTGTAGCGGGCGCCGGGGCGACCGGCAGCCGGATGACGAAGAGTGCCCCGCCGTCCTGGTTGCGCGCCTCGAGCTGACCGCCCAGCTCGCGGATGATGCCGTAGGACACGGCGAGCCCGAGCCCTAGCCCCTCGCCCACCGGCTTGGTGGTGAAGAACGGCTCGAACACCCGCGACAGATGCTCGGCGGCAATGCCGCCGCCGCTGTCGCCGACGCTGATCAGCCAGTCGCCGCCGTCCCGCAGCAGGTCGATGCGCAGCTCGCGGTGCGGCCGGTCGGCCATGGCGTCGAGGGCGTTGTGCAGCAGGTTGACCAGTACCTGCTCCAGGCGGATGGCATCCCCCTCGACCCAGGCCCCGGGCGCGTTCCGGCGCAGCACCCGGACGCCGTCGCGGCGGATGCGCGCCTCCAGCAGGAGCAGCGCATGGTCGATCGCCGTGTCCGACTGCAGGCGCTCGCGCAGGCCGCCTGGACTATTGCGGGCGAAGGTCTTGAGATGCCCGGTGAGCGCCGCCATGCGCGAGAGCAGGCCGTCCATGCGCGTCAGGCAGGTCTGCAGCGCCGCCGGGTCGGACCGCTGCAGCAGCAGTCCGAGGCTGCCCAGCTGCATGCGCAGGGCGGTCAGCGGCTGGTTGATCTCGTGGGCCAGGGCCGCGGACATCTGCCCCAGCGCGGCCATCTTGGCCGCCTGCACCAGTTCGTCCTGGGCCTTGCGCAGCTCGGCCGTGCGCGCCTCGACCAGCCGCTCCAGCTCGACCCGGCGGAGCTGGCGCAGATGCCGATTCTTGTGACGCTGGCCGAGGAACAGGGCCAGGAAGGCCAGCGCCAGCCAGACGCCGGCCGCCGCCAGCCGGTAACCCCGCACCACTCCGCCGGCGATCTGGGCCTCGCGCAGCAGCAGCAGGGTCCAGCCCTCGTCAGCCAGCGGCTGGCGCAGGCGCAGGTAGTTGCGCGGCCCGTCGGGCCCGGCGATGCGCAGCAGCTCGCCATCGCCGACCGCCCGCAACGGCTGGCCGGCGAGCGGCCGCGGGGCATGGCCGGCGTACTGGCGAGCGTCGAACTCGGGCGCCCGGTCGCTGCCCGCCTGCTGCAGGTAATGGAAACGCCAGGCCGGACGGCTGGAGAGGATCGCGATGCCCTGCCGGTCGGTGACCAGCAGGATGCCGGGCTGCCCGGCCCAGTCGCGCTGCATGTCCTCCATCACCAGCTTGAGCACCAGCACGCCGAGGATGCGTCCTTCGCCGTCGCGCACCGCGCGGGACAGGAAGTAGCCGGGCACCCCGGTGGTCACCCCGACGCTGAAGTAGCGGGCGCTGCCTTCGCGCAGGGCGTCCTGGAAATACGGGCGGAAGGCGTAGTTGCCGCCGACGAAGTTGTCCGGCTCCTGCCAGTTGCTGGCGGCGATGGCCTTGCCCTGCAGGTCGAGCAGGAAGATCACCCCCGCCCCCGCTTCCCGGTTCAGGCGTTCCAGGCGCAGGTTGAGCCGGTCGCGCGCGCCGGGATCGGCAGATTCCAGCAGCAGCGCCTGGATCTCGGTATCCAAAGCGAGGATCGCCGGCAGCGCGCGGAAGCGCTCGACCAGGATGCGCAGCGACTGGGCGTACAGTTCCAGCTGGCCCTGGGCTTCGACGCCGAGCTCGCCCCACTGGCGCCGCTCGGCGTAGCGCCCGGCCAGCCAGACGCTACCCAGCAGGCCGAGCAGGATCGGCAGGACGATCAGCAGCAGGGTTCGCAGGCGGGGAAACGACGATGGCATGGGGATTCCCTTGGCAGGCCGGTCGGGCATCTTACCAGCCCGCCGCCCGGCCCAGAGCTGCCATACTGAACGGCATGGTCAGCGCCACCTTCCGCTTCTACGAAGAGCTCAACGACTTCCTGCCGGCCGAACGGCGCCGGCAGTCGTTCACCTGCGCCTGCGCCCGGGCGGCGACGGTCAAGCACATGATCGAGGCGCTCGGCGTGCCGCACACCGAGGTCGAGCTGGTGCTGGTCAACGGCGAGTCGGTGGGGTTCGAGCGGCCGATCCGCGAGGGCGACCGGGTGGCCGTCTATCCCAAGTTCGAGGCGCTGGACGTCATGCCGCTCCTGCGCATCCGCGCCCGCCCGTTGCGCGCGCTGCGCTTCGTCGCCGACGCCCACCTCGGCGGGCTGGCCAGCCTGTTGCGCATGAGCGGCTTCGACACCCTCTACGACAACCATTTCGAAGATGCGCAGATCGCCGAGATCGCCGCCAGCCAGGGGCGCATCGTGCTGAGCCGCGACCGCGAGCTGCTCAAGCGGCGCATCGTCACCCACGGCTGCTACGTGCACGCCCTGAAGCCGTCGCTGCAACTGCGCGAACTCTTCGAGCGCCTGGATCTGGCCCGCAGCGCGCGGCCGTTCAGCCTCTGCACCCACTGTAATCTGCCGCTGCACGAGGTGGCCGCCGAGCAGGCCCGGGAACGCCTGCCGCCGCGGATCGGCGCCCTCTATTCGCGCTTTCTCGGCTGCGACGCCTGCCAGCGCCTGTACTGGGAGGGCTCGCACTGGCGCAGCATGCGCGCGGTGCTGGCGCCGCTGCTGGAAGCGCCGCCGGAGGAGTGACCGCCGGACGGCTACTGGCTTCGACGATTCCTCGGGTTGGGCGGCCCGTACTGGTAGCTCCTTGGAATCTCCGGCTGCCGGCGGCTGCGCTGTTGCTGCTGCTCGATCAGGGGCAGCGAGCGCTGGGGCGGCTCTTCCGTCGATCTCGCCGGCGGCAGGGAGGGAAAGCCACTGGGATTCGCCGGCGACGGGAAGCGCGGCGACGGCTGGCCGTAGGGGCGCGGCGTGGCCGTTCCCGGCGATCCGGGCTCGCGCGCCGCGGCCGATCCGGCGACCAGGATCGCCGGTACGAACAGGAGGACGGCCAGCGGACGCGACATGGCAGGCTCCGGATGCGGGATGGGCTGCTTCGACTATAAGCCGCCCATGGCCGGCCGCGGGTTTCGCCCGCCAGCCGGTCGCATCGTGCAGCGAAGCGGAGATGAAGCGGAATTTGCAGGTCTCATGGAGGACCTCGGCCAGCTACAGGGACACGTCATGCTATTTCGCTTGCACAAACCCCGCCCCGTGAATCTCGCCCTGCAGGGCGGCGGGGCCCATGGCGCCTTCACCTGGGGGGTGCTAGACGCCTTGCTGGAGGACGGCCGGCTCGAATTCGAGGGCATCAGCGGTACCAGCGCAGGGGCGATGAACGCCGCGGTGCTCGCCCACGGCCTGCTGAAAGGTGGCCGCGACGGCGCGCGCGAGGCGCTGGAGCGGTTCTGGCGGGCGGTGGCCGGCAGCGCGCCGATCCTCAGCGCCGGCGCCGATGCCGAAGATGGCAGCCTGCCGCCGTCGGTTCGCATCATGCTGTACTGGACCCAGCAGCTCTCGCCGGAGCAGTTCAATCCGTTCGGGCTCAATCCGCTGCGGGAAATCATCGCGACCCAGATCGACTTCGAGCGCCTGCGCGCGGCCAGCCCGCTGAAACTCTTCATCGCCGCCACCAACGCCAACACCGGCCGGCTCCGGCTGTTCCGCACCAGCGAACTGAGCGCGGCCTGCCTGCTGGCCTCGGCCTGCCTGCCCTCGCTGCACCACCCCATCGAGATCGAAGGCGAGCCCTACTGGGACGGCGCCTTTTCCGCCAACCCGGCGGTCTTCCCGCTGTTCTACGAATGCGTCAGCGCCGACATCCTGCTCGTGCTGCTCAGCCCGCCGGTGCACGGCACGACTCCGCGGACCGGCGAAGACATCCGCCGGCGGGCGCAGGAACTGGCGTTCAAGTCCACCTTCCTGCGCGAGATGCGCAGCTTCTCCCATGCCCGCGAGTTCGTCGGCCGCTCGCTGATGCCGCTGGGCCGGCTGGAGCGCCGGCTGCGGGAGCTGCGGATGCACCTGATCGCCACTGACGACCTGGCCAACCGGCTGGCCGTGGAATCCAAGCTGACCACCAGCCTGCCCTTTCTGGAAATGCTGCGCGACCAAGGCCGCTCACGGGCGCTGGAATGGCTGTCGCGGCATTTCCGGGCCATCGGCCGGCATTCGTCGGTGGATATCGCCGGCCTGTTTCACTGAACGCCGCAGCCAGCGGCTCAGTCGGCTTTCGACCCGCTCTTGCGCGCGATCGGTAGAGACCATTCGGAATCGGCCAGCCGCAAATGATGGCGATGGATGATGGCAGGAATGGTGCCGTCGGCCATCAACGCCCGGAGCCCGGCCATGAAGTCCTGGAATTCGGCGTCCTTCCCGGTCATCCGCGAAAAGCCGAAGCCGAAGCCTCGATACTCGAACACCCCCACGTCCTCGACGTCGGACAGCCCCAGCCGGCCGATCAGCAGGCGGGCCGAATCGGCGCTCATGATCGCGGGATCATTGCCGTAGCGCCCGGCGTTCAGCTTGCGGATCAGGCGCAGATTGTCGTTCTCCTCGTGGACCGAGGCGATCCCTCGCAGGCGCTCGCCCACCGCATAAGAAGCGCCGGAGGGGCCGAACACATGGACGAGGCGTCCCGTCAGGTCCTGCGGTCGTCGGTAGCGCAGCGGCGTGCTCCGATGGGCGTAGACGTTCAGACTGGAGGTCACCAGGGGCGGCGTGAAGCGGATCGTCCCTTCCCGGGGGGGCGTCGGAAAAACGGCGAAGATGGCGTCCGCCTTGCCTTCTTCGATCATCATCAGGGCTCGACGCCAGGGCGCCTGATCGATCACGCAGCGATAATGGATGTAGGCACAGACCTCATGCACCACCTCGGCGAACGGACCGGAGGTGGCAGGTGCCTGATCCGCAATAGCAGTGCCGAAGGAATTGAATTCCCCCGTCACGAACCGCAACGAATGGCTGGCTTGCGCCGATCCGGCCAGCAACCCCAACAAAATGGCGAAATAGATGCGCAGCATGGCTTTCCATGGGCCCCGCATTGCGCGGGGAGCTTTTTCGAGATCCCAAAAAAGAGGCGAGGAAGACCTCGCCTATTCTCTTTTTCGCAATTCCCTTTTGTTCCTGCTCATCTTCCTTGATGAATCGCCATCCTGCGATTTCCAGGGGCCGACATTCCTTGCCAGCCTGCGTCTCTCCGTCGACACAGGCGAGATACTAGCGTCCATGGGGCGCAGGACAACCTATCCCCATGCGCGCCCCAAAATCGTACCGGCGCCGACGATAGAAAATAAATCCTTATAAATCAATTGGTTGAATCATAAAAACCAAGTAAGGGGCGATACGCCTTCCGGCTGACTTCCAACCTGCCTACAAAGGCTGTAGGAAAATGCTTACAGCACACCGGGCAAACCGAGCGGCTCTGCCAACCTGGTGCCGGCCGCGCACCAAATTGAAAAAATTGAAATAAGAAGCGACCAATTTCTCCGACGAATAGCACGATCGTGCCGTATGCTTGCCGGCTGCTTAGTTACGCTTTCGCTCGCCTGTACGTAAGGAGCGCCCGTTGAAGATCCTGCTCGTCTCTCTCATCTCCGCCTCATTCCTCCCGACGGCCCTGGCCGAACCCATGGACTGCGAAGTCAATGGAATCACCGATGGCAACGGTTTCACCTGCCTCACGGCGCAGCGACAGCAGATCGCGGTTCGCCTGGCCTACATCGACGCCCCCGAACGCACCCAGCCGTTCGGCTATCAATCGCTCCTGCTGCTGGCGGACCTGATCTTCCGCAAGAAGGTGGTCCTGACGCCCCTCAGCACCAACGATTACCAGCAACTGGTGGCCCGGGTGACGAGCGGCGACAGGGACATCGGACAGGAAATGGTCAGCCGCGGCGGCGCCTGGGTGTACCACCAATACAATCACGACCCCGAATTGCCACGGCTGGAGCAGGAAGCCAGAGAGGAGAAGCGCGGCCTGTGGAGCCAGCAGGAAGGCAGGATCGTCCCGCCCTGGGAATGGCGGTCGCCGGGAACCGGCAAGGTGATCGAATAAGGGGGCGCAATAGCCCGAAAAAAACCGGGACCACGAAGGTCCCGGTTTTTCGCTGTTCACAGGGCTGCGAGCGCAGCTGCTACGATCAGTCCTTGTGATGATGGTGCTTCTTGTGCCCGCCGATGGCACCGCCGAGCGCACCACCCAGGCCTGCTCCGACGGCCGCACCGGTGCTGCCGCCGAGCTGGTTGCCGAGCAGCGAGCCGCCGGCGGCGCCGAGGCCGCTACCCACGGCCGCTTCGGTCTTCTGACCGTGCTTGGCGGTCATCGCACCGCCCGCCGCGGCGCCCAGACCGGCGCCGATCGCAGCGCCGCCGGCACCGCCGCCCATTTGCTGACCGACGACGCTACCCAGAGCGCCGCCGACACCGCCGCCGACGGCGGCCTGGGTGCCACCTTCGGCCATGGCGCCTTGGGCGAACAGCAGGCTCAGGGTCAACACAGAAAAAGTCTTACGCATGTTACTGACCTCAGGGAGGGTTGATAAAACATGCGTATTGTCGCGAGCGAAGCGGCGTTGGGCAAATGGTATGCGTAACCGGTTGTGAAACGTCTCAGAAAGAGACTTTTTCGGAACCAGTAAACGACGATCGGTGCCAGCACTAGGCCAGCACGGTCGGTCGGACGGGGTTAGCCGGGAACAGATCGCCAGCCCTCGGCGGCCGGGTCGTCAGCGCCGCCCGAACCCGCCGGTTCCGATGGAATCCTCGGTGTTCCGGGGGCGAGTGAGACGCTCGATGTACAGACCGGCCGAGAACAGGACGCAACCGGCCAGCGACAGCAGGAAAATGTGCAGAGCGGACATCTGCAGGCCCTCCATGGCGTGATGGTTTCATACTGACAGCAATCCCTTGCCGCTGGTTTCGCCGCCCGTCCAGACGGTCGGGTCGGTCAGAGGATGACGCTCAACAGGGCGGCGCCGTAAAGAAGCAATATGCCTATTTCCAGGCTCCCGGTGAGGATGGCGTCCAGCAGCCTGGAGCGGACCGAACCTTCGTTGATGCGCAGCATGCCCCGATTCTCCCTTGCCAGTTCTTCGTTCTGGATCTGCCTACCTCTCCCCGGTGGCTTCGAAACGGCCCAAAACGCAAGTGCCTGAGGAACAACCAGCGACACTGACAGATAAGGCGATTCCCCATGGCAGGTCAAGGGCCCCGGGCGAATAGGAACGATCGCCCTAGGCAGCGCAGCTATGCTGGAGGGGAAAGTCCCGCAAAGGGGGCTATCATGTCGCCCGAGAGCGGCGCCCGGGACGGGCCTCGAGATTCTCCATTGCGACTGATGAGGAAGACATGAGCATCAAGATCATCCACGTGCAGCCCGGCGGCGGTTTCGACCGCGTGACCCTGGGAGTCGGCGAGTCCGCCAAGCCGCAGGCCGGCGAAATCCAGGTGCGCATCCGAGCCAGCTCGCTCAACTTCCACGACTATGCCGTGGTCACCGGACTGATGGCGCCGACCCAGCCACGCATCCCCCTCTCCGATGGCGCCGGTGAAGTCATCGCGGTCGGTGAAGGCGTCACCGAGTTCGCCGTGGGCGATCACGTGGTCAGCACCTTCTTCCCCACCTGGCTGGACGGCGAGCCCGAAGTCGACGGCTTCGCCACCGTGCCCGGCGACGGCATCGACGGCTTCGCCCGCGAAGAGGTGTCCATGCCGGCCACCGCCTTCACCCTCGCGCCCGCGGGCTGGAGCCACGCCGAGGCAGCGACCCTGACCACCGCCGGCCTGACCGCCTGGCGCGCCCTGATGTGCGACGGCGGCCTGAAACCCGGCGACAGCGTGCTGGTACAGGGCAGCGGCGGCGTGTCGGTATTCGCCCTGCAGCTCGCCAAGCTGGCGGGAGCCACGGTGATCGCCACCTCTTCCAGCGACGACAAGCTCGCCCGCCTGGAAGCCTTGGGTGCCGACTACCTGATCAACTATCGCAAGGACCAGCGCTGGGGCGAGACCGTGCGCCGACTGACCGGCGGACGCGGGGTCGATCACGTGATCGAGGTGGGCGGCCCGGAGACCCTGGAGCAGTCGATGATCGCCGCGCGCATCGGCGGACACATCGCCATTATCGGCATCCTGTCGGGGACCGAAGCCCGTCTGCCGGTCATCACGGCGCTGACCCGGCAGCTGCGCCTGCAGGCGCTGATCGTCGGCAGCCGGCGCCAGCAGCAGGACATGATCCGCGCCCTGGAGGCGACCGGCATGCGCCCGGTCATCGACCGGCACTTCCCGCTGGAGGAGATGGTCGAAGCCTTCCGCTACGAGGAGAGCAAGCGCCATTTCGGCAAGATCTGCCTGGACATCTGAGTCGAACCGGGCCTCCCGCGCTCCCCTCCGATCGGGCGGCCCCGCCTTGCCTGGCCCCGCGCGGGGCCTTCCGCCGTATGGCGTTCTGCACGGCGGCGAGCCCCCTACACTTTCCTCGAACGGAGCCATCCGCGCCGGGCGAACCGGCCCGGCGCTGAATTGATGTCCCCCTTGCCTCGGGCCCCACTGCGCCCGAGCAGGCCGCTCGAGGACTACGTCTACCACGGGATCCGCGACACGCCGGCAAGCAGGCCGTCGCGGCACCGACGAACCCGGGAGCCGAACATGAACCTTGCCACCCCCTATCTCGGCCTCGAACTGCGCAATCCGCTGATCGCCTCGTCGTCGTCGCAGAACGGCGACATCGACCACCTGCGCCGGCTCGACGACGCCGGCATCGGCGCCGTGGTCCTGCCATCGGTGTTCCAGGAACAGCTGGAGGCGCAGCAAAGCGACTTCGAGAGCCTGCTGGCACAGCAGGCGAACCATTCGCCGGAGGCGGAGAGCTACCTGCCGCCGATCGACAGCGGCCCCTACGGTCTGGGTCCGGAGCACCACCTGGCACTGGTCATGCGGGCCAAGCGCGAACTGTCGGTGCCGGTGATCGCCAGCCTCAACGGCAGCTCGCTCAGCGGCTGGACCCGTTACGCCGCCTTGCTCGAGGAGGCCGGGGCCGACGCCCTGGAGCTCAACATCTACTTCGTGCCGGTGGACATCGAAGAGCCCGGCACGGCGGTCGAGCAGCGCTACCTCGACGTGCTCGGCGCGGTGCGGCAGGCGGTGAAGATCCCGGTGGCGGTGAAGATGCCGCCCTACTTCAGCTCGGTCGGCCACATGGCCAAGCGGTTGGTCGAGGCCGGGGCCGATGGCCTGGTGCTGTTCAACCGCTACCTGCAGCCGGACATCAACCTGACCCGCATGGAGCTGTCCAGCGAGCTGGTCCTGAGCAGCCCCGGGGAGATGCGCCTGCCGCTGATGTGGACCGCCCTGCTGGCCGGGCGGATCGAGGCCTCGCTGGCCGCCTCCACCGGCGTGGAGAACGTCGACCAGGTGCTGAAGTACCTGCTCGCCGGCGCCGATACGGTGATGCTCGCCGCGGCGATCCTGCGCCACGGCCCGACCTACGTGCGCACGCTGTTGGAAGACCTCGAGGCCTGGCTGGAATCCCGCCGCCTCGAGTCGCTGGCGCAGATCCGTGGCAACATGAGCTGGTCGAGGCTGAAGAAGCACGACAACTACATCCGGGCCAACTACCTGCACCTGCTGGAAACCTTCACCAGCGCCCACAACGCCTGAGCGACGTCGGCGGCTGGCAGCCGCAGCGGCCCGCCCGATCCCCCCCGAGGTCTTTCCATGCGCATCACCCTGTTCAGCAGCAAGCCGTACGACCGCGACAGCTTCGTCGCCGCCAATCCGAAGCACGGCTTCGACCTGCACTTCCTCGAGGCCCGGCTCGACCGGGACACCGTCGCCCTGGCGGCGAGCGCCGAGGTGGTCTGCCCCTTCGTCAACGACGACCTCTCCGCCCCGGTGCTCGAAGCCCTGGCCGCCGGCGGCACCCGGCTGATCGCCCTGCGCTCGGCCGGCTACAACCATGTCGACCTGGCCGCGGCCGACCGCCTCGGCCTGCCGGTGGTACGGGTGCCGGCCTACTCGCCGCACGCCGTGGCCGAACACACGGTGGCGCTGGTCCTGGCCCTCAATCGGCGCCTGCCGCGGGCCTACAACCGCACCCGCGAGGGCGATTTCTCGCTGCACGGACTGACCGGCTTCGACCTGTACGGCAAGCACGTCGGGGTGGTCGGCGGCGGGCAGATCGGCGCGACGTTCGCCCGCATCATGCTGGGCTTCGGCTGCCGGGTGCAGGTCTACGACCCCTTCCCCAACCCCGAACTGGCCGCCCTGGGTATCGAATTCGTCGGGATCGACCAGCTGCTGGCCGGCAACGACCTCGTCAGCCTGCACTGCCCGCTGACCCCGGAGACCCACCACCTGATCGACCACCAGAGCCTGGCGCGGATGAAGCGCGGCGCCATGCTGATCAACACCGGGCGCGGCGCGCTGATCGAGACGCCGGCGCTGGTCGACGCGCTGAAGAGCGGCCAGCTGGGCTATCTCGGCCTCGACGTGTACGAGGAAGAGGCCGGCCTGTTCTTCGAGGACCACTCCGACCAGCCCCTGCAGGACGACGTGCTGGCGCGCCTGCTGACCTTCCCCAACGTGATCGTCACCGCCCACCAGGCTTTCCTCACCCGCGAGGCCCTGGCGGCGATCGCCGCCACCACGCTGGACAACGTCGCCGCCTGGCGCACCGGCGCCATGGCCAACCGCGTGACCGAGCACTGAGGGCCGCCGACCGCCTGACGCCGGCCGCGAAGCCGTTGGCGTCCGCGACAACTGACGCCCACGGGCAGAACCGCCAAACTGGAGCTACAAATGATCCTTAGGGAGCGCCCGCGCGACTCCGCCAGCCGGCGGGCGGACGCTCTGGGTCGCACTTCGGCGGCCGAACGCCAGTCCGACTCGACCATGGTGGCGAGGCCTTGCGAGCCGATATACTAGGCACGGCAGTACCTCCTTCGCCGCCGGACACTCTTCTGGCAGCTCGTTCTTGCAGCACTGATCGAACCGGCCTGCGCCACGGCACCGGGTCCAGGCGCGGACGGCCGGACCGGATGGCGGTCGAGCATTGGCCGTCGGCCCCTCTCCGTACCAGGAATCGAGCATGCAGCAGGAAAGAAAGAAAGTGCCGCTCAAGTGGCTCCTCGTCGCCGGCGCGCTGGTCGCGGCGGGCGTCTTCGCCTGGCTGGAGCTGCGCCCCAAGGGGCTCGGCGACGGCTTCGCCAGCGGCAACGGGCGCATCGAGGCGACCGAGATCGACGTGGCGACCAAGCTCTCGGGCCGCATCGCGGCCATCAATGTCGACGAGGGTGATTTCGTCCAGCCCGGCCAGATCCTCGCCAGCATGGATACCGCGTCCCTCGAGGCCCAGCTGACCCAGGCCGGGGCCAACGTGGCCAAGGCGCAGAACGCCATCTTCACCGCCCGCGCCCTGGTCGCCCAGCGCCAGAGCGAGAAGGACACCGCCGTCGCCGTGGTGCTCCAGCGCGAGGCCGAACTGGACGCGGCGGACAAGCGCTTCCGGCGCAGCGACGTGCTGGTCCAGCGCAACGCCCTGGCCCACCAGCAGCTCGACGACGACCGCGCCAGCATGCTCAGCGCCCGCGCCGCCCTGGCCGCCGCCCGCTCCCAGGTGCTCTCGGCCCAGTCCGCGATCAAGGCGGCCGAGTCCCAGGTGATCGAGGCGGAGTCGAACCTGGCCGCCATGCAGGCGTCGGTGACCCGGCTGCAGGTGGACATCGACGACAGCCAGCTGAAGACCGACCGCACCGCCCGCGTGCAGTACCGCGTGGCCGAGCCCGGCGAAGTGCTGCAGTCCGGCGGCAAGGTGCTCAACCTGGTCGATCTGTCCGACGTCTACATGACCTTCTTCCTGCCGACCCGCCAGGCCGGCCGGGTGGCCATGGGCAGCGACGTGCACCTGGTGCTGGACGCCATACCGCAGTACGTGCTGCCGGCCAAGGTGACCTACGTCGCCAGCGTCGCCCAGTTCACCCCAAAGACCGTGGAGACCGAGGTCGAGCGGGAGAAGCTGATGTTCCGCATCAAGGCGCGCATCGACCCGGAGCTGCTGCGCAAGCACCTCAGGCAGATCAAGACCGGCCTGCCCGGCGTGGCCTACGTCAAGCTCGATGAGAAGGCCGAATGGCCCGCCCAGCTGCAGGTGAACCTCTCGCCATGAGCGCGTCCCAGCCGACGGTGGCGCGGCTCGAGGGCGTCGGCCTGCGCTACGGCAAGACCCGTGCGCTGGACTCCCTGAGCCTGGAGATCCCGGCCGGACGCATGGTCGGCCTGCTCGGCCCGGACGGGGTCGGCAAGTCCAGCCTGCTGGCGCTGATCTCCGGCGCGCGGCAGATCCAGGAAGGTACGGTCCGGGTGCTCGACGGCGACATGGCCGACGCCGGGCACCGCCGCGCGGTCTGCCCGCGCATCGCCTACATGCCCCAGGGCCTGGGCAAGAACCTCTACCCGACGCTGACCGTCTTCGAGAACCTGGAGTTCTTCGGCAGCCTGTTCGGCCAGGACGCCGCCGAGCGCCGGGCGCGCATCGCCGAGCTGACCCGCAGCACCGGCCTCGCCCCCTTCACCGACCGCCCGGCTGGCAAGCTCTCCGGCGGCATGAAGCAGAAGCTGGGACTGTGCTGCGCGCTGATCCACGATCCCGACCTGTTGATCCTCGACGAGCCCACCACCGGCGTCGACCCGCTGTCGCGCACCCAGTTCTGGGATCTCATCGACCACATCCGCGAGCATCGCTCGGGCATGAGCGTGCTGGTCGCCACCGCCTACATGGACGAGGCCCAGCGCTTCGACTGGCTGGTGGCCATGGACGAGGGCCGCATCCTCGCCACCGGCAGCCCGCAGGAGCTGCTCGAGCGCACCGCCTGCAAGGACCTGGAGGAAGCCTTCATCGCCCTGATGCCGGAGGAGAAGCGCCACGGGCACCATGCCCTGGTCATCCCACCGCGGCCGGCGAACAACGAGGTGGCCATCGAGGCCCACGGCCTGACCCGCCGCTTCGGCGATTTCGTCGCCGTCGACCACGTGGACTTCCGCATCGAGCGCGGGGAGATCTTCGGCTTCCTCGGCTCCAACGGCTGCGGCAAGACCACCACCATGAAGATGCTCACCGGCCTGCTGCCGGCCAGCGAGGGCCGCGCCCTGCTGTTCGGCAAGGAGGTCGACTCCAGCGACATGTCGATCCGCCAGCGGGTCGGCTACATGTCCCAGTCCTTCTCGCTCTATTCCGAGCTGACCGTGGGGCAGAACCTGGACCTGCACGCCCGCCTGTTCCACGTGCCGGAGGAGCGGCGCCAGGCGCGCATCGACGCCATGGTCGAGCGCTTCGCCCTGCAGGAGGTGATCGACAGCCTGCCGGGCGAGCTGCCGATGGGCATCCGCCAGCGCCTGTCGCTGGCCGTGGCGGTGATCCACGAGCCGGAGATGCTGATCCTCGACGAGCCCACCTCGGGCGTCGACCCGATCGCCCGCGACAGCTTCTGGGAGCTGCTGATCCAGCTCTCGCGCGAGGACGGGGTGACCATCTTCATCTCCACCCACTTCATGAACGAGGCGCTGCGTTGCGACCGCATCTCGCTGATGCACAACGGCAAGGTGCTGGACAGCGACAGCCCGCGGCGGCTGATGGAGAAGCGCAGCCTGCAGAGCCTCGAGGAAACCTTCATCGCCTATCTGGTGGACGCCGCCGGCGACGCCGTGGCACCGCAGGAAACGCCGCCCCTGCCGCCGCAGATCCAGCACGACGCCGCAGCCGACCACTCCCGCTTCAGCCTGCGCCGCCTGCTCACCTACAGCAAGCGCGAGGCCATGGAGCTGCAGCGCGACCCGATCCGCGGCACCCTGGCCCTGCTCGGCACCGTGCTCCTGATGTTCATCGTCGGCTACGGCATCAACATGGACGTGGAGAACCTGCGCTACGCCGTGCTCGACCGCGACCAGAGCACCGCCAGCATGGAATACGCGCTGAACATCGCCGGCTCGCGCTACTTCAACGAGCAGCCGCCGCTGACCGACTACCAGGATCTCGACCGGCGCATGCGCAGCGGCCAGATCAGCCTGGCGGTGGAGATCCCGCCGAACTTCGGCAAGGACCTCAAGCACGGCGACCAGCCCGAGGTGGCCTTCTGGATCGACGGCTCCATGCCGACCCGCGCCGATACCATCCGCGGCTATGCCCAGGGCCTGCACCAGAGCTACCTGGAAGAACTCGCCCGGGAGGCGCCCGAGCCCCTGCCGGCCCGCCCGGCGCAGATCGCCGAGCGCTACCGCTACAACCCCGACGTGCAGAGCCTGCCGGCCATGGTTCCGGCGGTGATCCCGATCCTCCTGATGATGATCCCGGCGATGCTCACCGCCCTGGGCGTGGTGCGCGAGAAGGAGCTGGGCTCGATCACCAACTTCTACGTCACCCCGACCACCCGGCTGGAATTCCTGGTCGGCAAGCAGTTGCCCTACATCGGCCTCGGTATCTTCAACTTTTTCATGCTGACGCTACTGGCGGTGTTCGTCTTCGGCGTGCCGGTCAAGGGCAACCTGCCGACCCTGATCATCGGCGCCGTGCTCTACGTCACCTGCTCCACCGGCCTCGGCCTGCTGATCTCCTCGCTCCTGAACAGCCAGACCGCCGCGGTCTTCGGCACCGCCATCGCCACCCTGGTGCCGGCGGTGCAGTTCTCCGGCCTGTACCACCCGATCTCGACCCTGCAGGGCATGAGCGCCTTCATCGGGCACATCTACCCGACCAGCTACTTCCTCACCATCAGCCGCGGCGTGTTCTCCAAGGCGCTGGGGCTGATGGACCTGTATCCCTACTTTGTCCCCTTGCTGGTGGCCGTACCGGTGCTGACCCTGCTCAGCATCGCCGGCCTGCGCAAGCAGGAGAAGTGACATGCGCCTGGCCCGCCCCAGCAACATCCTGCAGCTCGGCATCAAGGAGCTGCGCAGTCTCTACCGCGACGGCGCGCTGCTGCTGCTGATCATCTACTCCTTCACCCTGGACGTGTACTCCCAGGCCACCGGCACCCCGGAGGAGCCGTACCGGGCGACCATCGCCGTGGTCGACGAGGACCGCTCGCCGGTCAGCGAGCGCATCATCGACGCCTTCCAGGAACCCTACTTCCTCAGGCCCGAGCACATCACCCTGGCGGAAATGGACAAGGGCATGGACGAGGGGTTCTACACCTTCACCCTGAGCATCCCGCCGGACTTCCAGTCGGACCTGCTGGCCGGCCGCCAGCCGGCCATCCAGCTCAACATCGACGCCACCCAGATGAGCCAGGCCTACACCGGCGCCGGGCACATCCAGAACATCATCGCCAGCGAGATCGCCGAGTTCCTCAAGCGCTACCGGGGCGAGACGCCGACGCCGGTCGAGTCGGTGGTGCGGGTCCTGTACAACCCCAACCTGATGAGCACCTGGTTCGGCGCGATCAACGCGGTGATCAACCAGATCACCATGCTGTCGATCATCCTCACCGGCGCCACGCTGATCCGCGAGCGCGAGCACGGCACCATCGAGCACCTGCTGGTGATGCCGGTGACCCCCTTCGAGATCATGGCCGCCAAGGTCTGGTCCATGGGCCTGGTGGTGCTGGTCGCCGCCGCCCTGTCCCTGCGCTTCATCGTCCAGGACTGGATCCGGGTGCCGATCCAGGGCTCGATGCTGCTGTTCCTGGGCGGCGCCGTCCTGCACCTGTTCGCCACCACTTCGATGGGCATCTTCTTCGGCACCCTCGCCCGCTCCATGCCGCAGCTGGGCCTGCTCAACGTCCTGGTGCTGATGCCGCTGCAGGTCCTCTCCGGCGGCATGAGCCCGCGCGAGAGCATGCCCGAGTTCGTGCAGAACATCATGCTGGTGGCCCCCACCACCCACTTCATCATGCTGGCGCAGGCCATACTGTTCCGTGGCGCCGGAGTCTCCACCGTCTGGCCGCAGCTGCTGACGCTGGCCGTGATCGGCTCGCTGTTCTTCGTCGGCGCGCTGTCGCGGCTGCGCAAGTCGCTGCAGTAGCAGTACAAGGAAACCAAGCACCATGCGTCTGTCTACCCGTGAACGGACAAGGACTGCCCTCATGAACAGGACCTGCGGCTCTCTACTTCTCCTCGCCCTGAGCACCGCCCTCGGCAGCCTGCCCGGGCCGCTGCACGCGGAGGAACCCTCACCACCGGAGAAGACCGACCTGATCGGCGTCTATCGGGAGGCCGTGCTGAGCAACGCCGACATCGCCGCCTCCCGCGCCGACTACCAGGCCACCCGGGAAGTGGTGCCGCAGGCCCGCGCCGGCCTGCTGCCGCAGATCAACGCCGGCGGCAGCTACACCGACACCCGTTACGACGTGAAGCAGTACGGGCACACGCTCAACCGCAACGGCATGCTCTTCCAGGCCAGCCTCAACCAGGCGATCATCCGCGCCGACCGCTGGTTCCAGCTGCGCGCGGCCAAGGCGGTGGACAAACAGGCGGCGCTGCAGCTGGCGGCGCTGGAGCAGAACCTGATCATGCAGAGCGCCGAGAACTACTTCGCGGTGCTGCGCGCCCAGGACAACCTGGCCGCCAACAAGGCCGAGGAAGCGGCGTTCAAGCGCCAGTACGAGCAGGCCAGGGAGCGCTTCGACGTCGGCATGTCGGACCGCACCGACCTGCTCGAGGCGCAGGCCGGCTACGACACCGCCCGCGCCAACCGGATCGTCGCCGAGCGCCAGGTGCAGGACGCCTTCCAGGCGCTGACCACCCTGACCAATCGCGACTACCACTTCGTCCAGGGCATCCGCCATACCCTGCCGGTGTCGCCGCCGACGCCGGTCGACGCCCAGTCCTGGGTCGACATCGCGGTCAAGAGCAACCTCAACCTGCGGGCCAGCCAGTACGCCGTGACCAGCGCCGAGGAAACCCTGCGCCAGCGCAAGTCCGGCCACGCGCCGACCGTCGATCTGGTGGCGCGCTACGAGCGCGGCAACAACGACAGCCTGGGCTACGTCAACAACCCCTTCACCAACCGCTTTATCAACTACAGCGGCACCGTCTCCCAGAGCAGCATCGGCGTGGAGCTGAACATCCCGATCTCCACCGGCGGCCTGACCAGCTCGCAGGTGCGCGAGTCCTACCAGCGCCTGTCGCAGAGCGAGCAACAGCGCGAGGGGCAACGCCGGCAGGTGGTGCAGGACACCCGCAACTTCCACCGGGCGGTGAACACCGACGTGGAACAGGTGCAGGCGCGCCGGCAGGCCATCGTCTCCAACCAGAGTTCCGTTGAAGCCACCGAGCTCGGCTACCAGGTCGGCACGCGCAACATCGTCGACGTGCTCGAGGCGCAGCGTTCGCTGTACAGCGCCGTGCGCAGCTACAACGACGCGCGCTACGACTACATCCTCAACCAGCTGCGCCTGAAACAGGCCGCCGGCGTGCTCAGCCCGGAGGATCTGCAGGACCTGTCGCAGTACCTCAAGCCCGACTACAACCCGGACCGCGACTTCGTCCCGCCGGGGGTCAAGCTCAGCGACGCGAAGCTGGATTTCTGAGCAGGCGGACCGGGCCTCTGCGCCTCTCAGCCCGGTCGCGATCCAGGGAGCCAGAGCCCGATCTCGACGCCGCTCAGCGGATCGTGGAGCGGCTCTCAGCCGAAGGTGATGTACATCTTGTAGGCGATGGTCGACAGCATGCAGGCCCAGCCGACGGCGATCAGCGCAACGCCCCAGTTCTGCGCGCGATTGGCGAAGCCGACCCCAAGCAGGACGAAGCCGATCCCGATCACCAGCAGCATGGTTTCCAGTTCGTTCATGCGTTTCCCTCGATTGGCAGTGAGACGTCCGTCCGGCCGTACTCCCTCATCCGCGCTCGGCCGCAGGGGTATTGTCATCCATCGGCGCCGCGGCGCAAACCGCGGGCACCCGGCAGGCCTCAATGCGCCTGCCGAGCCTCCTCCCTCTCCGCCTCGCTCTGCTGCAGGCGCCACATCTGGGAATAGACTCCGCCGCTGGCCAGCAGCGCAGCATGGGTGCCGCGCTCGACGATGCGCCCGCGGTCCATCACCAGGATCTGGTCGGCGTTCATCACCGTGGACAGGCGGTGGGCGATCACTAGGGTGGTGCGGCCGACCTGGATGCGCTCCAGCTCGGCCTGGATGGCGCGCTCGGACTGGGAATCCAGCGCCGAGGTGGCCTCGTCGAAGATCAGGATGCCGGGGTTCTTGAGGATCGCCCGGGCGATGGCCACGCGCTGCTTCTCGCCGCCGGAGAGCTTCAGGCCGCGCTCGCCCACCTGGGTCTGGTAGCCGTCCGGCAGACCGTCGATGAAGTCGTGGATGTGCGCGGCGCGGGCCGCCTCCTCCACTTCCTCACGGCTGGCGTCGGGCCGGCCGTAGTGGATGTTGTAGAAGATGCTGTCGTTGAACAGCACGGTGTCCTGGGGAACGATGGCGATGGCGCCGCGCAGCGAGGCCTGGGTCAGTTGGCGGATGTCCTGGCCGTCGATGGCGATGCGCCCGCCGTCGACGTCGTAGAAGCGGTAGAGCAGCCGCGCCAGGGTCGACTTGCCGGAGCCGGAGTGGCCGACCACCGCCACGGTGCCGCCGGCGGGGATCTCGAAGCTGAGGTCGTGGAGGATCTGCCGGCGCGGGTCGTAGCCGAAGCGCACCGACTCGAAGCTCACGCTCGGCCGGGTGGCCACCAGCGGCCGGGCGCCCGGTGCGTCCTGCACGTCCTGGCGCTCGTCGAGCAGGCCGAACAGGCGTTCCATGTTGGTCAGCGCCTGCTTCACCTCGCGGTACATCATGCCGAGCAGGAACAGCGGCGCGGAGAGCTGCAGCAGGTAGGTGTTGACCAGCACCAGGTCGCCCACCGTCAGGCTGCCGGCCACCACCCCGGCGGCGGCCAGCCACATCATCGCGGTGACGCCGAGCGAGACGATGGCCGCCTGACCCAGGTTGAGCAGCGCCAGGCTGGTGGTCGCCTTGACCTTGGCGTTCTCCAGATGGCGCAGATTCTCGTCGTAACGCGCCGCCTCGTGCTCCTCGTTGTTGAAGTACTTGACCGTCTCGTAGTTGAGCAGCGAGTCCACCGCCCGCTCGTTGGCGCGGGTGTCGGCCTCCACCGAGGCGCGGTAGTAGCGGGTGCGCCACTCGGTGATGGCGAAGGTCCAGGCGGCGTAGGCCAGCAGGGTGGCAAGGGTGATGGCAGCGAAGCGCCAGTCGTAGGCCCAGACCAGCACCGCGGTGACCAGGATCACCTCCAGCAGGATCGGGATGATCGAGTAGAGGGTCCAGTCGAGCAGGTCGGCGATGGCGCTGCCGCCGCGCTCCACGTCGCGGGCCACGCCGCCGGTGCGCCGGCCGAGGTGGAACTTCAGGCTGAGTCCGTGCAGGTGACGGAACACCTTGAGGGTGACCTGCCGCGAGGTGCGCGCCATGACCCGGGCGAACACCACCTGGCGCAGCTCGGTGAACAGGGTCACGCCGATCCGCGCGCCGCCGTAGGCCAGCAGCAGGCCGACCGGCAGCATCAGCAGGCTCGGCTCGACGTTGAGGCCGTCGACGATGTGCTTGAGCACCAGCGGCACCACCAGGTTGAGCAGCTTGGCGGCGAACACCAGGCCGAGGGCCAGGAGGATGCGTCCCAGATAGGGACGCAGGTAGGGCAGCAGATCGCGGATCACCGCCACGTCGCCGCGGGCCTTGCTGGCGCGCTGGACGGGGTTGACGGTGACATCCTCGGAGGCTTGGTTCATCGGGCGTCTCGTGATGCGGGCCGGTCGCGGCCGGCCGGTGAATGGCGGGCCGCTATGCTGGCCCGATCGGGAAGCGCGCGCAAGGCGAGGCCCCCGCCCCGCCGTCCGCTCGGCCGAAAATGCGCAGAGGCTGACGGCGCGCCGCGGCGGAAACTGACCAACGTGCGGGCAGAGGCGGAAATATCCGTCTAAACCTAAGGCCGAACGCGACCACTACTGCGACCCCGACCATAGGAGCAGCACGCCGATGCCCGATACGGCCAGCAAGCCGCAAGCCACCGCCTCCCCCCCGCCGCCAGCCTCCCAGAGCGAACGCTACAGTCGGATCCGCGCCCTCAGCGAGGAGATCTGCGCACCGTTGCAGATCGAGGATTACGTCGTCCAGAGCATGCCCGACGTCAGCCCACCGAAATGGCATCTGGCCCATGTCAGCTGGTTCTTCGAGGCCTTCCTGCTCAAGCCCTTCCTGCGCGGCTACCGGGAGCAGGACCCGGCCTACGACCACCTGTTCAACTCCTACTACGAGACCCACGGCAGGCCCTTTCCCCGTGCCGGGCGCGGGCTGCTCTCGCGTCCCGGGGTGAGCGAGATCTACCGCTACCGCGGCCACGTCGACGCGGCCATGGAGGAACTGCTGGAACGGCCGCCGGCCGAGCACGCGGCGGAGATCGCCCGGCGCGTCGAGCTCGGCCTGCAGCACGAGCAGCAGCACCAGGAGCTGCTGCTGATGGACATCCTCCACATCCTCGCGCAGAACCCGCTGCAGCCGGCCTATCGCGACGATCTGCCAAGCACCGCCGGGCATGCCCCGAGCGAGCTGCGCTGGCTTGAGTTCCCCGGCGGCCTGCGGCAGATCGGCCATGCCGGCGCCGGCTTCGCCTTCGACTGCGAAACCCCGCGCCACCGCCAGTTCCTCGAGGACTTCCGCCTGGCCAGCCGGCCGGTGAGCTGCGCCGAATACCTCGCCTTCATCGCCGACGGCGGCTATGCCCGCCCGGAGCTCTGGCTGGCCGACGGCTGGAGCCTGGTGCAGCAGGCTGGCTGGCAGTCGCCGCTGTACTGGCGGCGCGAGGAAGGCCAGTGGTTGGAGATGACCCTCGGCGGCCTGCGCCCGCTCGACCTGCAGGCGCCGGTCTGTCATGTCAGCTTCTTCGAGGCCGACGCCTACGCCCGCTGGGCCGGCGCGCGCCTGCCCAGCGAGGCGGAATGGGAAGCGGCCGCGCAGGACGCCCCGGTGCACGGCAACTTCCTGGAGAGCGGCTTCCTGCATCCCGTCGCCGGCGGCGGCCCATGGTACGGCGACGTCTGGCAATGGACCGCCAGCGCCTACCGCTCCTACCCCGGCTTCCGCCCGCTGCCGGGCAGCCTCGGCGAGTACAACGGCAAGTTCATGTGCGGGCAGATGGTCCTGCGCGGCGGCTGCTGCGCCACGCCGCTGGGGCACGTGCGCGCCAGCTACCGCAACTTCTTCTACCCGGCCATGCGCTGGCCGTTCGCCGGGCTGCGCCTGGCCAAGGAGGCCTGAACGTGTCCGCCGCCCTGCACTTTCACGATCAGCGCCGGACCGAGACCGGCCGCTCCCTGCGCGACGAGGTGCTCGCCGGCTTCGCCGACACCCCCAAGCACGTCGCCCCGAAGTTCTTCTACGATCGCCGCGGCTCGGAGCTGTTCGACAGCATCTGCCGGCAGCCCGAGTACTATCCGACGCGCACCGAGGAACTGATCCTGCGCCGGGCCGCCAACGACATCGCCGAAATCGCCGGCGCGGACGCCAGCCTGGTGGAGCTGGGCAGCGGCGCCAGCCGCAAGGTGCGCCTGCTGCTGGAAGCCCTGCACCCGCCCCGCTACCTCGGCATCGACATCTCCGAGGAGTTCCTGCGCCGCAGCACCGAGCGCCTGGCCACGGACTACCCCTGGCTGGAGGTGCACGCCGCCTGCGCCGACTTCTCGCAGCCGATGCGCCTGCCGGAGGACTTCGACGGCCGGCATCCGCTGGCCTTCTTCCCCGGCTCGAGCATCGGCAACTTCGATCCGGACGAAGCCCAGGCCTTCCTCGGCAACCTGCACGGTCTGCTGGCCGAAGACGGCGGCCTGCTGATCGGCGTCGACCTGCGCAAGGACCGGCGGATGCTGGAAGCCGCCTACAACGACCGCGCCGGGGTCACCGCCGCCTTCAACCTGAACCTGCTGGAGCGCATCCGCCGCGAGCTGGACAGCGACATCGAGCCGGACAGCTTCAGCCATCGCGCCTTCTACAACGAAGCGGCGTCGCGCATCGAGATGCACCTGGTCAGCCGGCGAACGCAGGAGGTCCACATCGAGGGCGAGTACTTCCGCTTCGCCGAGGGGGAAAGCCTGCACACCGAGAACTCCTACAAGTACAGCGTGGACGGCTTCCGCGACCTGGCCCGCGGCGCCGGCTTCCGTCCCCTGGCCCTGTGGACCGATCCGCAGGGCTTGTTCAGCGTGCATTACCTGCAGCGGGAGTGAAGCCGCCAGCGGAGCGGCGGGCTAGCCGAGCCCGCTGCTGGCCACCGGCCGGGTTCCGGAGAGCCCGTCGAAGACTTCGGGGGTCAGCGCGTTGTTTCCCTGCTCGTCCAGCAGGGCGCGGCCGTTCGGCTGCTGCAGCATCTCCAGCAGCCGGACGCCCCGCTGGGTCGGCATGAAGTTCTCGCCGGTGCCGCCCAGCGCCTGCGGGCGCGGCTCGATGAAGCCGCCCTCCAGCAGCAGGGCCTCGTAATCCGCCGCGCGCAGGCGCATGTCGTCCATGTCGCCGGGAATCCGTCCCTCCCGCTCCTCCTTTTCCCGGGCGAGTTCCTCGGCGTAGGCGCGGGGCGTGAAGTTCACCCCGGCGCAGTCCCGGGCGCGCTGCAGCAGGCGCTCCATCAGATCCCAGTCGTAGCCCATCGTCGGCTCCTCGCGGACCGGACGGTCCGCCGTCTGTGGCTTACCCTTTCCGACCCCGGCGCGCTGGAGGCGTTCGGGCGAAGCGGGCCGGGCCGAAGGAGGCGGCGGGGCGGACGGGACGATGGAGTCGGCGGGGAATCAGGGCGCCAGGCGCTCGCGGAGCCAGCCGCCGTCCTGCAGGCGGTAGTTGAGACGGTCGTGCAGCCGGCTGGGGCGGCCCTGCCAGAATTCGACGCGCTCCGGCAGCAAGCGGTACCCGCCCCAGTGCTCGGGGCAATGCGGCGCGCTGTCGAGGAAGCGACTCTCGGTCTGCGCCAGCAGTTCCTCCAACTCAGCGCGGTCGCGGATCACCCGGCTCTGCGGCGAGGCCCAGGCGCTCAGGCGGCTGCCCAGCGGGCGCACCTGGAAATAGGCGTCGGATTCTTCTGGAGCGACCCGCTCGACCCGGCCTTCGATGCGCACCTGACGCTCGAGGGCGGGCCAGAAGAAGGTCATGGCGGCGAACGGCCGGGCCTGGAGTTCCTGGCCCTTGGCGCTGTCGTAGTTGCTGAAGAAGGTGAAGCCGCGCTCGTCCAGGCCCTTCAGCAACAGTACCCGGCAGTGCGGGTGCCCCTCGCCGTCCACGGTGGCCAGGGTCATGGCGTTGGGCTCGACCGGCAGCTGCTCGGTCTTCACCGCCTCGGCGAACCATTGCCGGAACAGGCTCAGGGGTTCGGTTGGCGCCTGGTCCTCGGAGAGGCCCAGGCGGGTATAGTCGCGACGCATATCGGCCAAAGTCTGGGGCATGGCGGATTCCTTCTGATGGTTACACTCTTAGGAGTGTAACCATCCCCCGGCTCATTTGACTTGATCTGCCACAACCAGCTTCTTCCCTGCCGTGGTGTATTGGGCCAGCACCGACGGCAGCGTCCCGCGCGGAGTCAGCAGCATCTCCACGCGACGGTTGCGCGCGCGGCCGTCCTTGCTGTCGTTGCCGACCCGCGGCAGATCGGAACCCATGCCCTTGTACATCAGCCGGTCGCCGCCCAGGCCGCTCAGGCGGAAGATCGCGGCCACGGACCGCGCCCGCTCCTCGCTCAGCTTGCGGCTGGCCACGGCGGTGCCGCTGTTGTCGCCGTGCCCCAGCAGCAGCACGGAGGTCTTGCCGTCCTTCTCCACCAGCTTGGCCACCTTGGTGACCGGCCCGAGCGTGACCGGCAGCAGCATGCTCGGGCGATCCGGGTTGAAGGAGTCGTCCACCGGCACGGTGACGACCAGCAGGTCGTCGCGGCGGCTCACTTCGAAATGGCTGCCCCTGAGGGCCTCGCGCAGGCGCGGCTCCTGGGCGTCGAGCCAGGCCTTGGTGCTCGCCTTCTGCTCCGCCCTGGCCACGGACTTGGCGTCGTCGGGCTGTTTGACGGAGCTGCAGGCGGCGATACCCGCACAGAGAAGTAAGGTGGCGGTGTTGAGAAGGAGCCGTTTCATCGAGAGGACTCGCGTTGAGTGGAGAGCGGTGCCGAAGTGCCGAGCATCGAATGCTCGAGTTGATGTTTCAGTTGAAATTCTGGATGCAACATTCGATACGGAAAAGTTTTGGATCGAAAAACTGACGAGTGGTCTCAACCCAGGCATTCACCCGCCAGTCTCGCCAGCTTCTGCGCCCGCGGGTCCATCAGCACATAGGGGCCGAGGCTGTTGGTGACGAAGCCAAATGCCAGCTCCCGCTCGGGGTCGGCGAAACCGCAGGAGCCGCCGGCGCCGGGATGGCCGAAGGACTTCGGGCCGATCCCGTAGGTGGCATTGGTCACCCGCGGCTGGTCGAGCATGCAGCCCAGGCCGAAGCGGGTCGAGGTGAGCAGGGTGCGATCCTCGCCGACGCTGTGCTCCCGGGTCATCTCGTTGAGCAGCTCGGGCACCAGCAGGCGGCCGTCGAGCAGGGCCGCGTAGAAGCCGGCCAGGGAGCGCGCGTTGCCGTGGCCGTTCGCCGCCAGCTGCTGCATGCGCCGCCATTCGGGCTTGTTGGTGCTGGTCATGATCGACGGCGGGTTGGTGAAGGCGCGGGTCGCCAGGGCGTGCGGATCGCTCATGGTGACGTGGATCAGCCGCTGGGCGGCAGCGTCGCCCAGGTTGCCCTTGCTGCGGGAGATGTGCGCGACCCGGTGGAATTCCGCGTTGTCCAGGCCAATGTGGAAATCCAGCCCCAGCGGCCGGGAGACCCGCTGTGCCACCGAAACGCCCGGCTCGCGGCGATCGGCGCGCCGGATCGGCTCGCCGATCAGCCAGCCGTAGGTGATGGGCGCATAGCCGTGCACCCCGCTGCGGGGATCCCACCAGGGCGCCTCGTTGGCCAGCGCCGTGGTCATCGCCTGCCAGTCGTACAGCGCCTCGGCCGGCAGGTTCTCGCGGATCGCCGGCAGGCCGGCCCGATGGCAAAGCAACTGGCGCAGGGTGATCTGGCCCTTGCCGGCGGCGGCGAATTCCGGCCAGATCCGGGCGATCGGCGCGTCCAGCTCGAGACGGCCCTCCTCCACCAGCTGCAGCGCGGTCACCGCGGCGAAGGGTTTGGTGCAGGAGAACAGGTTGGCGATGGTGTCGGTATGCCAAGCCTCGTGGCCATCCTTGTCGGCCACGCCGGCCCAGACGTCCACCACCGTCTCGCCGCCGATTCGGATGCACAGCGCGGCGCCGCGCTGCTGGGGATCGTCGAACAGGGCAGCGAATCCTTGCGCCACGGCCTCGAACCGCAAATCGAAATATCCTTGAATCTGCACGTCTCACCTCATTGGGACCCAGTGTCTGCCGAGCATTCTCCCAGCCCGGGGCCTGCTTGTGAATCAGCGAGCCGGCATCGCGGCCGGCGGCGGGGCTGCTTCCCCCTTGCCGCCGCCGGCCGTGCCTCCCTGGCCTTGGGGCGCCGCCGGCAGCAGGGTCTTGCCGACCTGCAGGTTGGCCTGGCGCACAGCCTGGACGAAACCGCCGAACGGCCGGTCGGTGACGCCGACCAGACCGAGGTGACCGTTCTCGCCGTCGAGCAGGCGGCCGGTCACCGGCTGGTCCAGGTACTGGAACCAGTGCACGCCGACGATGCTGGTCTCGGCCAGCGCCCGTTCGAGGAAGCGGGCGTAGGCCGGTCCCCGCTCCTCCTCCTTGTACAGCTCCTGCAGGCCGCCCCAGAACGGGCCGCGGTCGCGGCTGCCGAAGCCGAACTCGCCGACCAGGACCGGCTTGTCCAGCTGGCGCAGCGCGGCGAAGTCGTAACCCTGCTGCGGTTCGCGGGTGTAGAAGTTGAAGCTCAGCACGTCGCAGTACCGGGCGCAGGCCGCCACCGCTTCCGGGGTGCTGATGGCGAAGCGCCCGCCGAGCAGCAGGTGGTTCGGCGCATGCCACTTCAGCGAGTCGGCCACGGTCTTGAAATAGGTCTCGGCGAACAGCTGCTGGAAGCGCTGCAGGTCTTCCTCGATGGCCGGGTGCTCCGGGCTCGGCAGCGGCGCCTCGAACCCCGGGTCCTCCATCAGTTCCCAGGCCGGCAGGTCGATGCCCCAGGCGGCGGAAAGCCCCTGCTGGTTGCGGTACTTGTCGCGCAGCTGCTTGAGGAAGGCACGCTTGGCGGGCACGTCGGTGGTCAGACGCAGGGTGCCGTAGGCCAGGGCGTAGCGCGATCTGGGGTCGACTCCCGGCGCGGCCCAGCTCAGTTCGTTGTCGGCGAAGTAGCCGATCAGCCAGGGATCGTCGCGGTGATCGCGGGTGGCGATGGCGATCGCCCGCTCGGCGGCCATGGCGAAACGCGGGTCGAAGGGATCGGGCATGCTGCCCCACCAGTCGTGCCCGGTGGGGATGCTCGCGTAATCGCCGAGGATCAGCAGCGGGATCGTGTAGGGCATGCGCCGCTCGGCGCCCAGGGCCAGGTCGCTCCAGTTGCCCAGGGTGTTGAAGCCCCAGGCCTGCAGGCGGTCCAGGGTATGGCTGCGCCAGCGCTGGGCGTCGTAGGCCTGGGGCTCGCAGGGCGGAGGCGCGGTGGTGGCGTGCGCTGTAGCGGCGCCGGCCGGCGGGGCGGAACTCTGCGCCGGTGCCGGGGTGCAGCTCTGCCCGTAGGCCCGGTAGAGGTTGGCGCGATAGAAGTCGTACCAGCGCCCGTGGTCGAAGCCGCGCCCCTCGCCGGCGGCGTTGCCGTGGCGGCTGTCGCTGGCCCCGTAGAAGACCGCCAGCGGGTCGTCCGCGCCGGGCAGGGCCTGGAACATGGCTTCGCGGCCCTCCACGTAGGTGCGGTGGTTGTCGGAGGAGACCGTATTCACGCCCAGGGAATAGAACGGGTGGCCCTCCGGCGTCACCAGATACCAGCGTCCCTCTTGCTTGGTCGTGTGGAAAAAGCCCTTGGCCGGAAACGCCGGCCCCTGCAGGAAACCGCCGAAGCGATCCAGTTGGGCCGGCTTGGCCAGCCACTGGTCGAGCTGCGCCCGCTCCTGCCGCGCCGAGGCCTGCAGCTGCTCGTCGCCGGACACCTTCTCCGGCCAGCCGCCGCGGCTGTACTGCCCGTAGCGGTCGACGATGCCCTGGTAGGCGGCCTGCAGCCCGTCGTCCGCGCGCAGGCCGAGACGGCTGAGCAGCAAGCTCTGGGGCACGTCGGGCCGGCTCAGGGAGAGGGTCAGCGAAACGACCTGGGCGGGGTCCAGATCGCCCTCGAGGGTAGTGGCCAGGAACAGCCGCCGTCCGTCCAGGGTCAGCGGCATCGGCGGGCCGGCGCGCATGCCCTGGGCCCGCGGCGATACGGCGTGCAGCGGCAGGAGCAGGGTCTGCGCCGGTCCGGAAGGCAGGCCGACGCTGCCGCTGAGGACCTTGCCGTCGGCGCTCTCGAGGCTCACCAGCAGGGTCAGCGCCCAGTCCATCCCGTTCTGGATGCGCAGACTGACCGCCCCGGCCTTCGACCAGTCCCAGCTGCCCTGCTGCGGCGTCAGGCGCAGGCTCGGCTCGGGCGCCGGGTTGAACACGACGCGGCGCAAGACTTCGCCCTCCGGCGTGCTCTCCGCGGTCAGTTCCGGCAGGTAGGCGTCCTTGCCGGACACCTGCACCACGTCGGTGGGCCGCGCGAGATTGAACAGCGTCTGCTCGGGCTCGCTGCCGGCCATGGCGACCGCAGGCGCCGTCAGGCAGCAGGCAAGAAAGAGGGAAGCCAGGGGGCGCATCATTCGGTCAGCTCTCCATTGCAACCTACAGAAGACCAGATCCGGCGGAAATGATCCTGCTCCACCCATGCCGCGCGCCGGGGTCCGATCCCGGCGGAGCGCTCCGGCGCTACTCGATCTCCCGGCGGAACGGCGGCAGGGCGTTGAGGATCGCCTTGCCGTAGCGCTGGGTGACGACGCGGCGGTCGAGCAGGGTGATCGTACCGCGGTCCTGCTCGGTGCGCAGCAGGCGCCCGCAGGCCTGGACCAGGCGCAGCGAGGCGTCGGGCACGGCGATCTCCATGAACGGATTGCCGCCGCGCGCCTCGATCCACTCGGCCAGGGCCGCCTCCACCGGGTCGTCCGGTACGGCGAAGGGGATCTTGGCGATCACCACGTGCTCGCAGTAGGCGCCGGGCAGGTCGACGCCCTCGGCGAAGCTGGCCAGGCCGAACAGCACGCTGGACTCGCCGTCGTCGACCCGCGCCTTGTGCTTGTTCAGAGTCTCCTGCTTGGACAGGTTGCCCTGGATCAGCACCCGCTTGCGCCAGTCGCGGTCGAGCCCGTCGAACACGTCCTGCATCTGCCGGCGCGAGGAGAACAGCACCAGGGTGCCGCGCGCGCCCTCCACCAGACGCGGCAGTTCGCGCACGATGGCCGCGGTGTGGGCTTGCGCGTCCCGCGGATCGGCCTTCAGGTCCGGCACCCGCAGCAGGCCCGCCTCGGCGTGGGCGAAGGGGCTCGGCACCACGGCGGTGACGGCGTTCTTCGGCAGGCCGGCGCGCATGCGGAAGCGGTCGAAGCTGTTCAGCGCAGTCAGGGTGGCGGAGGTCACCAGGGCGCCGAAGGCGACGTTCCACAGATTGCGGCGCAGGGTTTCGGCGGCGAGGATCGGGCTGGCGTTGACCTCGATGTCGTGCAGCGCGCCGTTCTCGACCAGGGTCAGCCAGCGCGCCATCGGCGGGCTGTCCTCCGGGTCCTCGGCGGTGAAGGCGCCCCACAGCTCCCAGTTGCCCTGGGCGCGGGCCAGCAGGCTGCCGAACAGCGGATACCACTCCTCGGCCTGGTGGCTGGCGACGCCCACGCCGGCCTCGCCGTCCATCGCTTCCTTGAGCAGCTCGGTGAGGCGGGTTAAGAGGTCGGAGAGGCGGGAAAATCCCTTCTTCAGTTCGGTGCCCTGCTCGCGCAGATGCGCCGGCACTATGCCGCCGACAAAGCGGTGCCGCGGCCGCTCGCGGCCCTCCATATCCTCGCCCGGACGGAAGTCGGCGAGCTGTTCGCAGGCGGCGGACATGAACTGCTGCTGGGTGCGCAGCTCGCGGGCCAGCTCAGGAATCTGCTCGATCAGCCGTCCCAGTTCGCCGGGCAGCGGGTTCTGCGCCAGCAGCCGGGTGAGGTTCTTGTCGATCTGCCCCAGCCAGTCGGCGGTGGAGCGCAGGCGGGTGAAATGGGCGAAATGGCCGATGGCCTTGTCCGGCAGGTGGTGGCCTTCGTCGAACACGTAGAGGGTGTCGCGCGGGTCCGGCAGCACCGCGCCGCCGCCCAGGGCGAGGTCGGCCAGGACCATGTCGTGGTTGGTGACGATCACGTCGACCTTGGTCATGCCGTCGCGCGCCTTGTAGAAGGCGCACTGCTGGAAGTTGGGGCAATGGCGGTTGGTGCACTGGCTGTGGTCGGTGGTCAGGCGCGCCCAGTCGGCGTCCTCGATGGCCGTGGGCCAGGCGTCGCGGTCGCCGTCCCAGCGGTTGCCGGCCAGCTTCTCGATCATCTCGGAAAACAGCTTCTGGCTGGCCTCGTCGACGTCGATGCGAAAGCCCTCCTCCTCGAACAGCTGGGCTGTGGCGCTCTGCGCCTGGCCCTCCTGCAGCAGGAGGTCGAGCTTGGACAGGCACAGGTAGCGGCCGCGTCCCTTGGCCAGGGAGAAACTGAAGCTGAGGCCGCTGTTGCGCATCAGGTCGGGCAGGTCCTTGTGGACGATCTGCTCCTGCAGGGCCACGGTCGCGGTGGCGATCACCAGACGCTTGCCGGCCGCCTTGGCCGCGGGAATCGCCGCCAGGCTGTAGGCCACGGTCTTGCCGGTGCCGGTGCCGGCCTCCACCGCCACCACCGCCGGTTCGCCGGTGCGGCGGCCCTCGTCGTCCACCGGGATGTCGCCCAGCACCTTGGCCACTTCGGCGATCATCAGACGCTGGCCGTAGCGCGGCTTCAAGCCCTTGGCTTCGAGAAAGCGGGAGTAGGCCCCCTGGATCTGGGACTTGAGTTCGGCGCTGAGCATCGACTGGACAAATTTTCAGGGTTCGCGGTGGGCGGCTATGATAGCGCGGGTTTCGCTGACCGCCACCGGAGATTGCCGAATGACGCCCTTTGCCCTCGCCTACGCCCTGCATGTGCTGGCCGCCCTGATCTGGGTCGGCGGCATGTTCTTCGCCTGGACCATCCTGCGTCCGGCCACGGTCGCCACCTTGGAGGCGCCGGCGCGCCTGACGCTCTGGCCCGAGGTGTTCCGCCGTTTCTTCCAATGGGTCTGGCTGGCGGTGGTGCTGCTACCGGCCAGCGGCGTCGCCCTGCTGCACCTGCGCTTCGCCGGCTTCGGCGGAATGCCGCGCTACGTGCACGTGATGATGGGGCTGTACATCGTCATGCTCGCCCTGTTCCTGCGCGTCCAGCTGCTGCAACTGCCGCAGCTGCGCCGAGCGGTGGCGGCGCAGGACTGGCCGACCGGCGGCGCGGCACTGGCGCGGATTCGCCGGATGGTGGGGACCAACCTGCTGCTCGGCCTGGTGGTGGTGGCCATCGCCGCCGCACGCCCGCAGTTCTGAGCCTGCCCCGGCACCGACCCGCCCCACCGCGCACTCCACCGGCCACTAGGCTAGTCTGCGCAAATCACCGAGGATTATCGATGACCGACAGTTTTTCCTCCCGCACGCCCCAGCAGGCCCTCGCAGCCCTGCTCGAGCGCTACGCCCCCGAGCGCCTGCTGCTGGTCGGCGCCGCCGACCTGCCCGCCCTCGCGGCCTATTGCCAGACCCACCCGCAGGCGCAGGTCGCCCGCTGCCCGGCCGGACCGCTGCCGACCGAGCTGGCCGGCCGACGCTTCGAGCTGGCGATACTGGCCGACTGCCTGGAGCACCTGCCCAAGCGCACCGGCCTGGAGCTGCTGGGCGGCATCCGCAACCTGAACGCCAGCCGTCTGGCCGTGCTGGTCGACCTGGCTGCCTGCGGCTGGAAGGAAACCGACCTGTTCGCCCTGGGCCTGCAGGCCAGCGAACGCTTCCAGCGCGATGAGCAGGTCCTGACCCTGTTCACCTACGACATTTTGGACTACAAGCAGGTACCGGACTGGCTGAACGCCAAGTTCTGGGCCAACCCGGAATTGTTCAATAAGTACTGGTGGTAACTCCATGATTTTTAAAGGATTTACCGTCAATGACAGCCATCCACCCTGGGGCCAATGCTGCTGAGTGTCACCAATCCTGTCACCAATTTGTTGTTCTCAAGTGCCGCCTCGGTAGGCCCTGGCACTATCGTCGGAATGGTCGCTACTACCTCCGCTTGCGCCCGAGGGGCTCCTACCGCCAAAGCGTTACAATCTCCCTTCGTACATCCGAACGACCTGCCGCCATGTCCCTGTCCCAAGAGATTCTCCAGGCCCTCGCTACGTTCCACCTCGACAACCCCGAGGCAGCCTGGGAAGAGCTGCGTGAGCGCCTACTGGATATCGCTGAGGACTGCTTGAGCCAAGCCCATGACGATAGCTCTCTGTCTGCCTACGAGATGATCTATCACGACCTGGGGCTATCCCTCGCTGAGGCGTCCGCTAAGGCCCCGCTGAGCCTCGATCAGCAACGCGCCTTGATCTTGGGTAGGCAGATCATGAAGGCCGCCCAGCGGCGCCTGAAGGGCGATCCCGAGGAGCTGATGGAGATCATCAATGAACTCTATGATGACCAACAAAGTGATAGGAACAGGGAATCGTCTGTATCCCCATCTGTAAATGCGCCCTCAGACCCGATCACCTTCGAGGGCCTCTCCGGGCTGTTCATCAAGGAGCGTCAAGGCAACGTAGAGGACTCCACTCTCAAAGCCATCCAGTCCAACTGTCGAACCCTCTCCGGCCTCCTTGGGGACCTCAACATCAAGACCCACACACGGGCCGATATGGTGGCACTCAAGAAGAAACTCATGGATGGCCGCAGGGTATTGACAGTGAACAAGCTACTGACCCAACTATCGACTGTGATGGATTGGGCCAAGAACAATGGCCATATCGAACGCTCATTCGACAAGGATTTGAAGATCGAGAGAGGAGCTGAGAGCGAGCGTAGGCCGTTCTCGCAGGATCAGGTGGCGACCATCATGGCCCATGCTAACGCCTTGCCTGCGAGCGATTGGAAGCGCTGGGCGCTGTCCCTGGGCGCCCTCACAGGTGCCCGCATAGGCGAGCTTTACCAACTCACTCAGAACGACGTGAAGCAGGTAGACGGCATCACGGTCATCGACATCAACAAAGATGAGCAAGGCAAGACCCTGAAGAATGACTTCTCCGTGCGGCAAGTCCCGCTTGTGGATGGGCCTATGGGTTCTCCCTTGAGGAGTTCTTTGAGTGGGTCGCATCGGAACCCGGCAAGCTGTTCAAGGCGAAAGCTCACTACTTCAATAAGCCGCTCAATGAGGCGCTACGGGAACCGCTGGGTCTCAAGGCAGGTAGTGACCAGTCGTTCCACTCGCTGAGGCATTCCCTATCGGGTCTGCTGAAGGCCGCAGCGACACCAGAGGTAATTGCGCAGAGCATCACAGGGCACAGCTCAGGGAACATCACTTATGATCTTTACGCGGCGACTCAAAGGGTTCCTGTACGGACTCTTTATGAGGCTCTGGTGAAGGCGTTTGCACAAATTTAGTGGCCACTCGAAAGGACGGGGGACAGATTGGACGTAGATGTAGATAACGAGGCAAATCACATCAAGTGGCTTCTCAATGACTTAGTTGTCGATCTCGCAGCAGCAGTAGGAATGGGGCGTGAAATTTTCAAGTGCCACGACGGAAGCCCCGAGAGCACTTTAAAAGCCATGGGGCGTCTGCGGGTATGTAACCACAGCATCATCCTCTCGCTTTTCAAGCTTCACGAAATCAGAGTCAAGTACTCAAAGTTTCTCAGCACTCTCCCAAGAGAGCAGACTGAGGACGTGATACACGTTGCAGCACAAATCCAGCAAAAGGGCATCTGCAATTTCCGCAATAAATATGCTGCCCACATCATAGACAAGGACACCCATAAACCAATTTCGTTAGCGAAAGGCATGGAGCTGCTGGAGTCGATAATCGGCCACGACAATAGCCAGACTATTGGATTCTACAACTGGATTTGCCCCGAAAAATGGAGTGAAGATAAACCCTGCGTAGTTACCACTATTCACAATCTCAGGGCCTATTGCAGAGAGTTACCCGGCGGAAACCTTGAGCGCCCCTAAACTGGCTTACTTGGATAGACAGGAGTTTGGAGAAATAAAGTACTGAAATTGGGATCGTAAAAACCTCCTGTTCATCGCTACTCAGGTCGCCCGAGCGGCTGGCCTGAAGGACCCGGCTGACAGCATCAAGTCCGCCAAGAAGCACGGACTCAAAGCAGACCGGCTGTCGGTACTGATAGGGGATCTCTCTATCAGTCTCCCAGCAGACGCCCTGGGCCGGCGTATTAGGGCCACAACCCCTCTGGCAGAGGAAAGCATAGTGGCCCTCCTCAGGGGGAAGCCCAGGCAGCCCCGCAGGGGACTCAGGAGATCCCTTACGAAGGCGCCATGCTGGACTGGCCAAGCCCAACAACTGCTGTAGACATGAAGCAGCGATCCAGATATGATTTGAAGGTTTAGGTCACCGATAATTCCATGACCTTGACGCCTTGTGGCCGCTTAACGACCAAGGCTAACGCAATGTAACGCAACGCAACGTAAAGCATTCAATCCTAACGATTTATCAAATAGGAGCTTTACTGTGCATGCCGTTCCCCCACTGAATATTGTTCCGAACGAAGATCCGTCTATTCAAGCTGCCATTGACCTATTGGCAGAAGGAATGAGCATACGAGCAACAGCCGATGCCACTGGGCTTTCTCGTAGGCAAGTCACGAAGCTAAAAGAGCTTCCAAAGGAAGAAGACAACGGTCCGTTTGGTGAAACACGCAAGACACTTATTTCCCAGGAGCAGGCTGTGGCCAAGGTCTTGGATTTGAGTACTCGTCCCGAGGGAGTCAAGCGTTCCGAACTTGGTCCAATCCTCAAGGCACGCTTCGGCCTGAAGTCAAACGAGACCACTGGCTCTGTCGAGCTAAACATGACCAAGCACCAGTATCGATATCTAAAAGAGTCAGCTCAGGCCAAGGGACATCCTGCAGCCACACCTTTTTTTGTCCCCGAGTGGATGCCTCGAAATGGTGCGATTGAAGCACATTCCGAACTGATCAAAATCGCTTCGGACCTTCAGGACCTGATGACAGAAAAAGTGATGGAACTGTGTAATCGCTTCCCCGGTTCTTCATATAAATGGGTCTTCCAAGAATTGGTCAAATTGGCGATTCCAAATGTTTTCCCCGGCTCAGTTGAAGACCTGTGTGATCGAAACTTGAAAGCTGCCGAGGAGTTGGATCGGCGTGTTGGTCGCATGGTCGCCTGTCCTGTCACTGTCGAACCAGTGCCTACTTCGGATGCTGAGCTGGACGCTCTTTGCATTTGAACTGAGCGGGCCACCTAATAAACCTGTGGGGAAAAACGGGCCACCAGGCAGATCAAGGCCCATGCTGCGCGCCCGTGAGGATCTCGCTCGGGCTCCAGCATGATGACTACCAAGCTTCGATCAGGAGGACCAGGAGAACGGGGACATGATTGAAAAATCATCCCTCTCCTCGGGAGCAACCATCAGCATCAGCAGCTTGATGGGCAAACCGAGGTGACGTCGGCCAACTTCACATCAAGTCCCCCGCAGGAATGTCCAGTAGCCCTGTTGCCTCCTGCCTTTCTGCTTTCTGGACAACGTTCGATTTAAAACCCTCACTTATAGAGAGGGACACACAAACAACAAGGAGTAAACACGTACTCATGGCAAAGAAGTTTTATGTAGTCTGGATCGGTCATCAACCTGGAATTTTCACCGACTGGGCAACCTGCGAGCGCCAGACCAAGGGATTCAAAGGGGCCCAGTTCAAGTCCTTCCCGACACTGGAGGAGGCCGAGCTGGCATTCAAAGGAGCCCCATCAGCAGTCCTAACCACCCCCGTGGTCCCAAAGGTCAGTCCCAAGACCGGCTCCAGGACCACCACACCAATCCGCTCAGCGTCTGCTCCTGTGGTGCCGACCACACCTGAACTCACAGCAGACGTGGAGATATTCTCTGATGGGGCCTGTCGCGGTAATCCGGGTCAGGCAGGGTCCGGCCTTGCGGTCTATCGGGAAGGCGTCCTAAGCGAGCTCTGGTATGGACTGTACGCCTCCCACGGCACGAACAACACCGCTGAGCTCCTGGGCCTACACCATGCCTTGCTGACCGCGAAGGATGAGCTCCTGAATGGCTTCACGGTATCAATCCGCAGTGACTCAGAATACGCTATCAACTCCGTCACAAAGTGGGCTCAAAGTTGGGAGCGGGCTCAATGGATGGACGGGGCCAAACCCCGGAAGAATGCTGAGATCATCAAGCCCATCTACGAACTGTACCGGGAGCTGAAGGGCTGCCTGACCATCCAGCATGTGAGAGGACACCAAGGCATCCAGGGGAACGAGCTGGCCGATCGCATGGCCGCCTTTGCGATTGACACCCAGGAACTGGACCTGAGGCGTTACAGCGATCCGCTGGATATCGAAGAGATCCTCTCGTTCACGCCTGGTTAGCGGGGCTGGCGGTCGCGACCTTCTGTTGGCGTTCAAATCGTTAGGGGGGGCAACGAGAATCCAGTAGAAATTTTCTTGAGCCCATCTTCCATTTGAGTCTGCGCCTGGTTCCCCCGTGCCGGCGGTCAAGCCTGCAAATCTCGGAGGCTTCGGAGGGCCGTCGAAACTGTCAGCATCCTTTGAGGCGTGCCAGTGGCATCCGGATACTAACGAAGTGCCGTCCAACCGTGCCGTGTGCTTCGCCCTGACCTTCGGCTTCTGCAAGGCATCACCGGAGCCCATTCGCGTTGCTCGGAGCGCACATCTCCTCATGTAGTCTTGAGGTACACCCTAAAGACCACAGCACCGTGAATACGCTCGCCCACCAACCTTCGTATTCATTAGGGTTTACTTTGCCCATGAATACAATCATCATCCCTGCATCTAAACCCTATTGAATACACAGGGGAAGCTGTAGATGGCACAGGTCGGCTACAAACGAGTTAGCTCAACGGACCAGAACACCGCTCGCCAATTGGATGGCGTGGCTCTTGATGAGGTCTTCGAGGATCAGCTAAGCGGAGCGACTACGGATCGCCCAGCGCTCCAAGAGATGCTCCGGTATATCCGCAAGGGAGACACCATCCACGTTCACAGCATCGACCGCCTCGCCAGGAGCCTTAAGGACCTGCTGGAGCTGGTGGAGGACCTCAAGGCACGTGGTGTGCAGCTCCACTTCCACAAGGAGAGGCTGCTCTTCACCAGCGAGAAGAACCATACCCAGGACCTGATGCTTAGCATGATGGGCGCAGTCGCTCAGTTTGAGCGCAGCATGATCCGCGAAAGGCAGGCCGAGGGTATCGCCAAGGCCAAGGCCACAGGGGTCTACAAGGGCCGCAAGAAGACCGTAGATGACGAAGCGATCCGGGCGGCTATCGCAGGTGGCCTGAGCTTCCGGAAGGCTGCTGAGGAGCTTGGAGTGAGCCTCAGCAGCGTCCAGAGGGCAATGAGATCGTAGTGCAGACTACAAAGCAGCGGGAATGCCCTCGTCATCCTGATCGGCATTGACCTCGACCAGGAGCCTGACCCCGAGAATTCGACGCCGTGTGGTTTGGTCTACTCGTTTCAGGAGTTGTTTGGTGCCCTGTTCAAACTGCTCCAGCTCCTTAGAAACATACTCATCAACGCTACGAGCCCACTGAGCATTGGTGTGGCAGAACGAAAACGCCTTACCCCAGCCAAGGATGACCCGATCCAAATGCTGAAGAGCGCCCGAGTAAGTCCCACGGGAGTTCGTAACTCCCTCTTTCGCCCCCGCCCTCATCATTCGCATCGAAGCTTCAAGGTCCGAATGGATACGATCCCGGAATTTCTCTCGGCTCTTTTGTGATGGCTGAATAAGCCCGGGGGTAACAGTACAACCCAGGAAGTCCACGCCCTTAAAAGACGGCCCACGCGATGCTTTATCAGGTGTCGTCTGCGGGGAGTAGGCACCTAAGCCCAACGCTTTCAGCTCATCTAAAGCTGTCCTGAACGCGGCGTCCACCGCCTCGCTGGTTGGACCAAGAAGGAGGAAATCATCGATGTAGCGCAGGCAAGTAATGCCATTGCCATTCATCTTCAAGTCAAACTCGTGAAGGTAGATATTCGCCACGAGAGGAGACAAGGGAGAGCCCTGAGCCACACCTTGCACGCCCACAGGGAAAAGCTTGTCGATTTCCTGCCTGCGGAGTGCATCGAGATTTCCAAGGTCAGTCCGTAGAGCAGACTCGAACAGGTTAAGGGTGTCGGGGCACTTGACATGCTCCGAGATCAACCGGAGCACGCGCCCCTTGTCGATCTTGGTGAAAAAATCTGGGATATCCGAGCGGATATGGTATCTGGCGCCCGCCCGCATTGACGCTTTAGCAGCCCCGATGGCCATTGAGACACGCTTGTTAGGGATACCCCCAAAGCTGGTCGGCACGTCAAAAACACTCTGAACAAACTTTACCTTCAAATGAAGCGCGTCGAGCAGCGCCCGCTGGACAATGCGATTAGGTATAGGAGCGAGAACTATTGGACGGCGCTTACCGTTCGGCTTGGCCGGAGCAACCCCAGTCTGAGGTGCAAAGACGAATTGCTTCTTAGACAACGCACGCTGGATATTCTTGAGCGAACCAGGCATGCGATCCTCGAAAGCCTTCGCTTCATTTCGGATCCTGTCTGAGGAAGAACCGAAAGCACTGCTACGGACTTTCCGCCAAGCCGCAAACAGCGTGTCAAACCTGTAGATGTACTTGTACAGAGGACTGCTCACGACCTTTCCTTGGTTGTCGGGTGTCACCAGCGAACTCCCACCCAACTGCTACAGCGGACTCACAACCTGCGGGAGACCTTGAAGGCTGAACGCCGATCTTGGCCACGACCCGCACAGCCACCTCGGAAGAGAGATCGCTGCCGTCTTTCAAGCTTGGTTCAGTGCCGTGAGGCGGCTGCGCCAGCAAGCAGACGAGACTGAGCGCTACCACGAAGCGTGAGAGCGCGCGCGCCAGGTTGGCACGTTTTTGCATGGTCGCATTTGACCCTCCTGAGTCCGGGAGCTGCGGAGCAGCGTACCTTTTTGGGCTCGTCGGTCAAGCGCGCGCCACGCGGCCGAACGTCGAACACCACCCTGAAAATAAAGCTGCTAACCGCCTGGTGACCCCAACGTACAGACAGAGTTACGGTTATTGACGCAGCAGTTGAGTAGCGCTCACAACCTGCGGGAGACCTTGAAGGCTGAACGCCGATCTTGGCCACGACCCGCACAGCCACCTCGGAAGAGAGATCGCTGCCGTCTTTCAAGCTTGGTTCAGTGCCGTGAGGCGGCTGCGCCAGCAAGCAGACGAAGTCCTTCGATAGTAACAAACGAAGCGGCAAATGCCATAGGGGTAGCCACACGTTCGTTACGCCTACAGGCTCGTTGCAGCTTTCCTTTCCAAACTGTCACCAACGCTGTCACCATCGTGTCACCAGAACCGCTTGAGGTCCCCTATGAAGCCCGCTACGCTTGACCTGCCGCCAGCCCCCTCCCAGTTCTGGGCCAACCCGGAAAACTTCGGCAAGTACTGGTGGTGAAAAGCCCATGACATCCCCCGAGCGATTCCCCGGCCCGAGCTGCCCGTGCGGCAGCGGCAACCCGCACGCCAACTGCTGCGGCCGCTACCTGGCCGGCGCCCACGCTCCCAGTGCGGAGAGCCTGATGCGCTCGCGCTACAGCGCCTACGTGCTGGGCGACGTGGACTATCTGCGGGACACCACCCTGCCCGCCCAGCAGGCAGCCCTCGACCTGGAGGCGATCCGCGCCTGGAGCACGCAGAGCACTTGGCTCGGGCTGGAGGTGGAAAGCGCCGAGCTGATCGGCGGCCAGCCGGAACACGCCTTCGTCAGCTTCACCGCGCGCTGGCACGACGCCCATGGCGAACATGCCCACCACGAACGCTCGGCCTTCGTGCAGCATGCCGGCCGCTGGTACTTCATCGACCCGACCGTGCCGCTGAAAACCGGCCGCAACGATCCCTGCCCCTGCGGCAGCGGTCTGAAGTTCAAGAAGTGTTGCGCCTTCGCCTTCACCGGATGAAGGCCAAGAAAACCCGTCACGGCGAGCCATGAACGGACGAGGCAGTTTCGAGCTGTTCTGCGTCGACGTTCGCCCGGACGAACAGGGGAACTACCGGGTGCATCGCTACGGCTGCCCGCAGTTCCCCGACGAGTACGAATTCCTGGGCACCTTCCTCTCCGGCAGACAGGCCGTGCAGATAGCCAAGGCCAGGGGATACAGAGCGGCCAGCGGCTGCATCCATTGCAATCCGGCCGGCCACGCGAGCTGACCCCGGCTACTGTGTCGCCAGCGCTCAGGACCGCTGCAGGCTGAGGTGGGAGATGTCCGGCGGCGGCCCGGCGGGCTTCGCCGGCGCCTGTCCCATGTCGCTGCCCACCGGCGCCAGGCTGAACCGGTCCAGGTCCAGCTCGGGGGCCGGCGGCTCGGGCCGGGCCTCCTGCAGATCGACACCCAGCGGAGCGACGCCGAAGTCCGGTGCGTCCACCGCGGCGAAGGCGGCCATGTACTCGTCCCGCGGCTGCACCTGCAGCCTGCCCCGCGCGACCGGTGCGGAGTCCGCCGGCCGACCGGCATCGGCAGCTGCCGGCACCGAGGCCGCAGCCTCCGGAGCACCGTCGGGGAGCACCTCCACCAGGGCGCCGACCCGCGCCAGGGCGGTGCGGTACTTCTCCGCCTCGGCGGCGTCCAGGTTGCCCTTGATGGCGATCCGGCGGCCGGAGAACAGCGTGGCGATGCGGGCGACATCGGCGCGGAACAGGCGCCCCAGGTCGGCCTGGACCTGCTCCCGCACCGCGCCGGCGGCCGTCTGGCCGGAGAAAACGATCTGATAACGGCTCATGGTCATACTCTTGTCCCATTCGCCCGGAAGTATGGCGCAGTCCCGCCGGGTCAAACACGTCTGGATCGAGGTTCTGCGAAGCATTTCATTGACGCGGCACGCTGCCGTCAAAAAGCTACCATGCTGTAAGATAAGCCGACCCACGAGTCATGCCCGGGTCCTTTCCTGACGCGCACGACGATCAGGCAACCGCTTGTTGATACACTGAGGTCCCCTTTGGAGTTCTGCATGTCTTTTCGGGTGCACATCTCGCGACTACTCGGCTTCATGCTGCTCTGCAGCACGCTCTGGGGCATGTGCACCAGCACCGTCCGGGCCGCCGAGCGCTCGGATGACCCGGAGCTGCAACTGGTCAGGGTCGAACTGGTCAAGGCCCGCCTGCTCGAGCAGTTCTTCGTCCTGCGCTTTCGCATGGACAACCCGGGGAGCGGGCGTCTGCTCGTCCGCGGTCTGAACTACACCCTGTACCTGAAGGACATCAAGCTGGCCGAGGGCGAATGGAGCCACTGGTTCACCATCCCGGGCCGCAGCTACGAAGAGTTCGAAGTGCCGGTCAGAACCAACCTTTGGCGGCATCTGCGGTCAATCGTGAAACTGCTGGAGGACCGCGACAGACCGATCCCCTACCGGCTGCGCGGGGAGGCCAAGACCGGGCTGCTGTTCGGACGTACGGTGCGGCTTACCCACAATGGAGAGATAATGCCGGGCGACTTCATAACCGACGAGGCCCCGCTATGAGCCAAGAACCCCATGTCCACGGTCCGCACTGCAACCATGACCACGATCACCACCATCACGTGCACGGGCCGGACTGCAACCACGCCCAGGAACCGGCACGCAATCCGCTGAAGGACGTCGGGCGCAACGATCCTTGCCCCTGCGGCAGCCAGAAGAAATTCAAGAAGTGCCACGGCGCCTGAACCGCCACTGAGCCGCCGCCATGAGCACGCTGGTCGTCGGCCTGTTGCTGAGCGCCCTGCTGATCGTACTGGCGCTGAGCAGCGTGGCGTTCGCGCTCTGGCGCCAGGTCTGGAGCCGGCAGAGCGCCCTGGCGGCCGCCGAGCAGGAGCGCCACGCCCTGCTCGCCGGTCATCTGCGCCTGCTCGCCGGCAGTCTTCTGGACGAGCAGGTGCCGCTGATCGAGGGGGCCATCCGCATCAAGGTGCTCCTCGATCACTACGACCCGCAATTGAGCCAGAGCGAGCGCTGCCAGGTCTTCCAGCAGCTCTACGAGGCCAGCGCCCACGTGCCCACCCATGCCGACTGGTCGGCCCTGGACAAGGCCGAGCGGCGGCACTTCGAGGCCCTGTTCAGCGCCCTCGAACTGCAGCACAAGGCCGCCGCGCGCAACTGCGCCCACTGGCTGCTCGAGGAGGCCCTGCCGCCGCGCAAATAAAGCCCCATACCGCTTGCCAGCGGCACGTCGGCTCCCTACCTTAGGCGCCCGCCGAGACCGGCCTGCGGCCGCCCCCTCTCCCCGACAGCTCGAGCCCACCGTATCAAGGAGCTTGCTGCATGCGATCGCGCCTGTTTCGTCCCCTGTTCCGCCTGGCGCTCGGCGCCGGTTTCGTGTCCCTGCTCGGCCTCGGCGGCTGCCAGTCGCTGGTCGAGCGGCGCTATGCCGACAGCCTGCCGCCGGAACAGGGCATCGTGCGCCTCCAGGGCCTGGCCGACAGCGTGGCGGTCCGGCGCAATGCCCAGGGCATGCCGCTGATCGAGACCAGGAACTACCACGACGCCATGTTCGCCCTGGGCTACGTGCATGCCAGCGACCGCCTGAGCCAGATGCTTGGCATGCGCCTGCTGGCCGGCGGCAGGCTGGCCGAGATGCACGGCCCCGGCGTGCTCGAGATCGACCGCTTCATGCGCGCGCTGAACCTCAAGCGCAGCGCCGAGGCGCTGCTGAAGAGCGCCTCGCCGCAGACCCGGCAGGTCTTCGAGGTCTATGCCCGTGGCGTCAACGCCTACCTGTACCAGCACCGCGGCAAGCTGCCGGCGGATATCGCCGCGACCGGCTATCGACCGGAATACTGGACGGCGCAGGATTCGGCGCTGCTGTTCTGCCTGGTCAACTTCAGCCTGTCGACCAACCTGCAGGAGGAGCTCGCCGCCCTGTCGCTGGCGCAGAAGGTCGGCGCCGACAAGCTGGCCTGGCTGACGCCGAGCTATCCCGACGAGCCGCTGCCGTTCGAGGAAGCCAAGAAGCTCGCCGGACTCGATCTGAGCGGCCGGGTTCCCGGCCTCGCCGAGCTGAGCCGGACCGGGACCCGGATCGCCGGACTGCTCCCGCTCGGCGTCGCCGCCTCGAACAACTGGGCCATCGCCCCGCAGAAGAGCCGCCACGGCAAGAGCCTGCTGGCCAACGACACCCACCTGCCGCTGACGCTGCCTTCGCTGTGGAGCTTCGTGCAGATCCGCTCGCCGAAATTCCAGGCCGCCGGGGTTTCCGTCGCCGGCCTGCCGGCGGTGGCCGCCGGCTTCAACGGCAAGCTGGCCTGGAGCATGACCATGGTCATGGCCGACACCCAGGACCTGTTCCTCGAACAGCTCAAGCAGGAGGGCGGGCGCCTGTACTATCGCGCCGGCGACCGCTGGCAGCCGCTGCGCGAACGGCAGGAGACCTTCCTCGTCAAGGGCGAGAAGCCGCGCCGCGAGACCTTCTACGAGACCGCCCACGGCCCCCTGCTGAACGATGCGCTCGGCGAGCGCAGGCACGAACTGCAGCTGAGCAGCCGTTACGGTCTGGCGCTGCAGAGCATCCCGTTCGACGGCGACAATAGCCTCGACGCCTTCTTCCGCCTGTCCCAGGCCGGCTCGGTGGACCAGGGCTTCGCCGCCGCCGGCGAGCTGCGCGCCATGGCCCTGAACCTGGTGTTCGCCGACGCCGGGCACATCGGCTGGCAGGTCACCGGCCGCTATCCCAACCGCCGCGCCGGGGTCGGCCTGCTGCCCTCGCCCGGCTGGGACGGCCGCTACGACTGGGACGGCTTCGCCGACCCCATGCTCCACCCCTACGACCAAGACCCGATGCAGGGCTGGCTGGGCACCGCCAACCAGCGCCCGGTGCCGCGCGGCTACGGCATGCAGCTGTCCAACTCCTGGTACTCGCCGGGGCGCGCCGAGCGCATCGCCGAACTGGCCGGGCGCGGCCGCCACGACACCCAGAGCATGATCGCCATGCAGTACGACCAGACCTCGACCTTCGCCGCCAGACTCAAAACGATGCTCGAAGCCCCCGGCATGGCCAGAGCCCTGCGGCAGGCCATCGACGCGCTGCCGCCGGCCAAGGCCGGACAGGCCCGCGAAGCCCTGACCCGCCTGCTGGCGTTCGACGGCCGGCTCGCCGCCGACTCGACCGATGCCGCCCTGTACGGCGCCTTCCTCCGCGAGAGCGCCCGGCAGATCTTCCTCGACGAGCTCGGGCCAGACGACGGCGCCGCCTGGCAAGCACTGCTGCAGATGTCAGACCTCTCCTACTCGGCCCAGGCCGACCACCTGCTCGGCCGCGAGGACAGCCCGTTCTGGGACGACGTCGGCACCCCGCAGAAGGAAGACAAGCCGGCCATCCTGGCGCGCAGCCTGGCGGCCGCCACGGCATACCTGGAGCAGCGACTCGGCAGCCAGCGCAACACCTGGCAATGGGGCAAGCTGCACTCCTACCGCTGGATCAGCGACGGCACCCGTCTGGCACCCTACCTGAGCGTCGGCCAGCGCGGCGAGCTGCATGCGCTGGGCGGCTTCCTCGATCGCGGCCCGGTCCCGGCCGGCGGCGACCAGGACACGCTGAACGCCGCAGCCTATCGCTGGGGCCAGGACTTCGACGTCTGGCTGGCGCCGTCCATGCGGCTGGTCGTCGATTTCGCCCGCGAGGAACCCATGCTGGGCCAGATCGGCACCGGCCAGTCCGGCAACCCGGCCAGTCCGCACTATGCCGACGGCATCGACGCCTGGCTCAAGGGGCAGTACGCGAGCTTCCCCTTCAAGGCGGAGAACCTGGACAAGGCATACGGCACTCGGCGGCTGCTACTGGTGCCGACCGGACGGTGACGGGCGGAAGGGGACGGATTCGGGGAGGGGCTTGCCGCCGGGAGCGACTTCTCCGTCAGACGAGGGTGCGTCCCCGGCGCACCCTCTGATCCGATGACGAAGCGGCAAAGCAAGTGGCGTCGACCATGGCTTGGCCGGGAGGCTGTCCGGCCTCTTTATCACTCAATCACTCACTGGATTCCGCTTCGGCGATGCCGGTCAGGGTGATGCCGTAGCGCTCCAGCAGGCGCACGGCCGGTTCCTTCTCGGCCTCGGGCGACTCCGCCTCGCCCTGCCGCTCGTAGCCCTCGCGTTCGGCCAGCTCCAGCACCTTGACGTTGGCCTCGTCAACGCTGGGCTTGGTCGCTGACTCGGTTTCCATCTTCACCGTGTTACCGTCCTTGTTGAAGGTGATCGTCCACTTAGCCATAGCATGCTCCTCCGCTGTAACCCCTGATGTAGACGCTCCCGGTCTCGGCCAGGTGCCAAGGATTAGACCCGCTCGAATCGATCGGTTCGCCAAGCCGCCAACAATGACTAGGCTTTTCTGGTAATCCCGTACTGCCCGGAACCCTGCGTCCCGGGCCCGGTCAGCAGGGAAAAGAGCTTGCGGAGGTTGCCATGAATCTTCGTTCCGACACCCGGTATGCCGTTCCGCCCGGCGAGCACGAATGCCTGGCAGTCCTGCGTCGCAGCGCCTGCCCCCTGCCCGCCCTCGAAACCGAGGCGTTCGCCGAGCTGTTCGACCGCTACGCCGATGCCCGCGTGGTGCTGATCGGCGAGGCCAGCCACGGCACCTCCGAGTTCTATCGCACCCGCGCGGCCATCACCCGCCGGCTGATCGAACAGCATGGATTCAATATAGTCGCCGTCGAGGCGGATTGGCCGGACGCCGCGCAGATCGACCGCCACGTGCGCTGGCAGGAGCCGGCCGACTGGAAGTACGACGCCTTCGAACGCTTCCCCACCTGGATGTGGCGCAACCGCGAGGTCGCTTCGTTCTGCGACTGGCTGGCCGGCCATAACCAGGCCCTGCCCCTGGAGCGGCGCGTCGAATTCCGCGGCCTGGACGTCTACAGCCTGGGCGCCTCGATCGAAGCCGTGCTGGCCTATCTGGACAAGATCGATCCGCAGGCGGCGCAGGCCGCCCGGCAGCGCTACGGCTGCCTGACACCCTGGCAGGACACCCCCGCGCAATACGGCCGCAGCGTGCTGTACGGCCAGCAGTCCTGCGAGGATCAGGTGGTCGAGCAGTTGCGCAGCCTGCTCGAACAGCGCCTGGAGCGGCTCGGCCACAACGGCGAGGCGTTCTTCGACGCCGCGCAGAATGCCCGCGTGGTGCGGGCCGCCGAGCACTACTACCGGACCATGTACCACGGCTCGACCGCCTCCTGGAACCTGCGCGACCGGCATATGTTCGACACCCTGCGCAGCCTCCTGGAGCACCGCGGCCCGCAGGCCAGGGCGGTGGTCTGGGCGCACAACTCGCACATCGGCAATGCCGGCGCGACGGCCATGGGCTGGGCCGGCGAATTCAACATCGGCGAACTCTGCCGCACGGCCTGGGGCGGGGAGGCAGCACTGATCGGCATGGGCACCGACCGCGGCGAAGTAGCCGCCGCCAGCAACTGGGATGAGCCGATGCAGATCAAGCGGGTGCGCCCCTCGCGGCGGGACAGCTGGGAACAGCGCTTCCTGCGCACCGGCCTGCCCGCCTCCTTCACCGACTGGCGCGGCGGGGGCCGCGACGAGCTGCGCGACGTCCTGTCGGAGACCCTGCTGGAGCGGGCCATCGGCGTGATCTACCGACCCGAGAGCGAGCGCCAGAGCCATTACTTCGAAGCGGTGCTGGCCGAACAGTTCGATGCCTGGATCTGGCTGGAGGAAACCCACGCCGTCACTCCCCTGGGGCCGCGCCGGCCGCATGCGGGGGAAGCCGAAACCTACCCGTTCGGAGAATAAGGACATGCCCGGAAACGGCCCTCTTCCCCACCGGTTTCGCGACCGCCGCAGCGCCGGCCTGGAACTGGCCGAAGCCCTGGCGCCGCATGCCGAGGAACATCCGCTGGTGCTCGCCCAGCCGCCGGGCGGCATCCCGGTCGCCTTCGAAGTCGCCCGCCAGCTGGAAGCCGAGCTGGATCTGCTGCTGGTGCGCCGGATCGGCGCGCCCGGCTACCAATCCCTAAGCATAGGGGCACTGGTCTACGGCGCCGACCCGCAACTGGTGCTCAACCGGGAGGTGATGCGTCAGCTTCACCCGCCGGCCGGCTGGCTGGAGGTACAGACGCAGCGCCAGCTGCGCGAGCTGGAGCAGTGCCGCCAGCTGTACTGCGGCGAACGTCCGGTGCCCGAGGCCAAAGACCGCTGCGTGATCCTGATCGACGACGGCATCGCCCACGGCGGCAGCCTGCGCGCCGCGCTGCGCGGCCTGGCCAAGGCCGGCCCGCAGCATCTGGTGCTGGCGGTGCCGGTGGCGCCGCGGCCGGTCATCGAGGATCTGCGGCAGCTGGCCGACGAGGCGGTCTGCCTGGCCATGCCCGACCCGTTCGTGTCGGTCGACCGGCACTATGCCGAATTCCCCGAGACCAGCGAGCAGGAAGCGATCGGCCTGCTCGCTGAGGCGCAGCACGCCGCCTGAATGCCCGGGCTCAGGCCACCGGCGCCGGCGGCGGCTGATCGGGACGGGTGGGCTCGCCGGGCTCGGTGGGCTGGCTGGGCTGGGTTGGCTCGCCGGGCTCCTGCTGATCGCGCGGCGCGGCAGCAGGCAGCCAGGACTGGCGAAGGAGGGGTTCGAACGGGTTCGGGATATCCATGACGACCTCCGACGGTTGCGGGCGATGCGCCGCCCAGAACTACAGTCGGTAGAGTCCGGCGCCCGCCGGGAATTCCGACGGGCCGCCGAGCGGCCCGGTCAGGCCTTGGGCAGGGTGACGCCGGTCTGGCCCTGGTACTTGCCGCCGCGGTCCCGGTAGGAGACCTCGCAGGGCTCGTCGGACTCGAGGAAGAGCATCTGCGCCACGCCCTCGTTGGCGTAGATCTTCGCCGGCAGGGTGGTGGTGTTGGAGAACTCCAGGGTCACGTGACCTTCCCACTCCGGCTCCAGCGGGGTGACGTTGACGATGATGCCGCAGCGGGCGTAGGTGCTCTTGCCCAAGCAGATGGTCAGCACGTTGCGCGGAATACGGAAGTACTCGACGGTGCGCGCCAGGGCGAAGGAGTTCGGCGGGATGATGCAGACCGGCCCCTTCACGTCGACGAAGCTCTTCTCGTCGAAGTGCTTGGGATCGACGGTGGCCGAGTGGATGTTGGTGAACACCTTGAATTCGTCGGCGCAACGCACGTCGTAGCCGTAACTGGACACGCCGTAGGAGATCAGCGGCGCGCTGCCCTGGGTGCGCACCTGGCGCTCGACGAAGGGCTCGATCATGCCGTGTTCCTGGGCCATGCGGCGTATCCACTTGTCCGATTTGATGCTCATGGCGACGGGTCCTGACTGGGCTGTTGACGAAAGGGAGGGCGCATCTTACCGGGCCGGCCCCTCGGGTTCAAAGCCCGGCCGGTGCGGCGCAGCGGCGGCCGGGCGCGGGGCTCAATCCTCGCTGATCACGATCTTCGGCATGGACTGGGCGACGATCTGCCCGCTCTGGGCGATGCGCGCGCCGACCTTGCGCGCCATCTGCTGATAGATCTGCGCCACCGGGCCGTCCGGATCGGCGATCACCGTCGGCCGGCCGGCGTCGGCCTGGCTGCGGATGTCCATGGACAGCGGCAGGGAGGCGAGCAGCTCGACGTTGTAGCGGGCCGCCAGCTTCTCGCCGCCGCCCTCGCCGAACAGGTGCTCGGCATGGCCACAGTTGGAGCAGATATGCACGGCCATGTTCTCCACCACGCCGAGCACCGGGATGTTGACCTTGCGGAACATCTCCACGCCCTTCTTGGCATCGAGCAGGGCCAGGTCCTGGGGCGTGGTGACAATCACGCTGCCTGCCACCGGCACCTTCTGCGCCAGGGTCAGCTGGATGTCGCCGGTGCCCGGCGGCATGTCCACCACCAGGTAATCGAGGTCGTTCCAGGCGGTCTGGGTGATCAGCTGCAGCAGGGCGCCGGAAACCATCGGCCCGCGCCAGACCATGGGGGTGTTGTCGTCGGTGAGGAAGGCCATGGACATGACCTGCACGCCGTGGGCCTCCAGCGGCACGAACCATTTCTGGTCCTTCACCTGCGGCCGGGTGCCCTCGGGAATGCCGAACATGATGCCCTGGCTCGGACCGTAGATGTCCGCGTCCAGCACGCCAACCCGCGCGCCCTCGCGGGCCAGGGCCAGGGCCAGGTTGGCCGCGGTGGTGGACTTGCCCACCCCGCCCTTGCCGGAAGCCACGGCGATGACGTTCTTCACGCTGGCCAGCGCCGGCACCTGGTCCTGGGCCTTGTGCGGCTCGATCACGCAGTCCACGCGGACTTCGGCCCGGGCCACGCCGGGGACCTTTTCCAGGGCCATCTGCAGCAGTTGGGCCAGGCCGTTCTTGAACAGCCCGGCGGCGTAGCCGAGCACCAGGTGCACACGCACCTGGTCGCCGGCGATGGCGATGTCGCGGACGCAGCCGGCGCTGACCGGGTCCTGGTTCAGGTGCGGATCGGTGTACTGGCGCAGGGCGCCTTCGATCGCTTCGCGGGTGACGGACATGGTGACTCCCCAAAAGACCAAGTAAAACTGGCAGGTATCTTAGCCGCTAAAGCGCCGGCGCCCAATGCGGCCGCGGATGAAAAAAAAGCGTCGCGCCTTTATAGTTGACGACTTTCCTCCCGCAATCCCGACTGCAGAACACCATGTCCGAAGCCCGTCAGATTCTCGTCACCAGCGCTCTGCCCTACGCCAACGGTTCGATCCACCTCGGCCACATGCTCGAGTACATCCAGACCGACATGTGGGTGCGCTTCCAGAAGCTGCGCGGCAACCAGTGCGTCTACGTCTGCGCCGACGACGCCCACGGCTCGGCGATCATGCTGCGCGCGGAGAAGGAAGGCATCACCCCGGAGCAGCTGATCGCCAACGTGCAGGCCGAGCACAGCGCCGACTTCGCCGACTTCCTGGTCGACTTCGACAACTTCCACTCGACCCACTCGGAAGAGAACCGCCATTTCGCCGGGCTGATCTACACCCGCCTGCGCGATGCCGGGCACATCGCCACCCGTTCGGTGACCCAGTACTTCGACCCGGAAAAGGGCATGTTCCTGGCGGACCGCTTCATCAAGGGCACCTGTCCGAAATGCGGCGCCGAGGACCAGTACGGCGACAACTGCGAGAAGTGCGGCGCCACCTACGAGCCGACCGAACTGAAGGACCCGCGCTCGGCCATCTCCGGCGCCACCCCGGTGCTCAGGGAGTCCAAGCACTTCTTCTTCAAGCTGCCGGACTTCGAGGCCATGCTCAAGGAATGGACCCGCAGCGGCGCCCTGCAGGAATCGGTGGCGAACAAGATCGCCGAATGGCTGGACGCCGGCCTGCAGGAGTGGGACATCTCGCGCGATGCGCCCTACTTCGGCTTCGAGATCCCCGACGAGCCGGGCAAGTACTTCTACGTCTGGCTGGACGCGCCGGTCGGCTACATGGCCAGCTTCGCCAACCTCTGCAAGCGCCGTCCGGAGCTGGACTTCGACGCCTTCTGGGGCAAGGACTCCAAGGCCGAGCTGTACCACTTCATCGGCAAGGACATCATCAACTTCCACGCCCTGTTCTGGCCGGCGATGCTAGAAGGCGCCGGCTACCGCAAGCCGACCGCGCTCAACGTGCACGGCTACCTGACGGTGAACGGGCAGAAGATGTCCAAGTCCCGCGGCACCTTCATCAAGGCGCGCACCTACCTGGAACACCTGAATCCCGAGTACCTGCGCTACTACTACGCCAGCAAGCTGTCCCGCGGCGTCGACGACCTCGACCTCAACCTCGAGGACTTCGTGCAGAAGGTCAATTCGGATCTCGTCGGTAAGGTGGTCAACATCGCCAGCCGCTGCGCCGGCTTCATCCACAAGGGCAACGGCGGCGTGCTGGTCGAGGCCAATCCCGAGCCCGAGCTGTGGGCCGCCTTCCAGGACGCCGCGCCGTCCATCGCCGAGGCCTACGAGGCCCGCGACTTCGCCCGCGCCATGCGCGAGATCATGGCTCTGGCCGACCGCGCCAACGCCTGGATCGCCGACAAGGCGCCCTGGGCGCTGAACAAGCAGGAAGGCAAGCAGGCCGAGGTGCAGGCCATCTGCGCCCTCGGCGTGAACCTGTTCCGCCAGCTGGTGATTCTGCTCAAGCCGGTGCTGCCGAAGCTGGCGGAGGCCGCCGAGGCCTTCCTCAACGTCGCCCCGCTGACCTGGGCCGACCTGGCGAGCCCGCTGGCCAACCATCCGCTGAATGCCTTCACCCCGCTGATGACCCGCATCGAGCCGGCCAAGATCGAAGCCATGGTGGAAGCCTCCAAGGAAGATCTGGCCGCGGCGGAAACCGGCTCTTCGCCGAAGCAGGGCAACGGCGAGCTGCTCAAGGAGCCGCTGGCCCCGCAGATCAACTTCGACGCCTTCGCCGCCGTGGACCTGCGCATCGCGCTGATCGAGAAAGCCGAGCTGGTCGAGGGCGCTGAGAAGCTGCTGTGCCTGACCCTGGACATCGGCGACGAGAAGCGCAACGTGTTCTCCGGGATCAAGAGCGCCTATCCGAACCCGGCCGAACTGGAGGGCCGGCTGACCCTCTACGTGGCCAACCTGGCCCCGCGCAAGATGAAGTTCGGCGTTTCCGAGGGCATGGTCCTGGCGGCCGGCCCCGGCGGCAAGGAAATCTTCCTGCTCAGCCCCGATGCCGGCGCCAAGCCGGGCCAGCGGGTGATGTAAGCCCCGTACGCGGGTCGGCCTCCTTCGCCCGACCCGCGCAGCCACCCGGCACCGGGCGTGTCCGCACGCCCTTGCGGACGACCGCGCCAGCTTGTCCGCCCCCCGGCGCTTCCGGATAATGGACCCCTTTACCCCAGCCCCTCTGCCAGCCCCCGGACATCGCGATGACCGAACTCGCCCTGATCATGGTTAGCGCCATCCTGGTCAACAATTTCGTGCTGGTGCAGTTCCTCGGCCTGTGTCCGTTCATGGGCGTGTCGAAGAAGATCGAGACCGCCATCGGCCTGTCCCTGGCCACCACCTTCGTCCTGACCCTGGCCTCCATATGCAGCTATCTGCTGCAGCAGTACGTGCTCAAGCCGCTGGACTTGGAGTACCTGCGCACCATCGGCTTCATCCTGGTGATCGCCGTGGTCGTGCAGTTCACCGAGATGATGGTGAACAAGACCAGCCCGCTGCTCTATCGCGTGCTCGGCATCTTCCTGCCGCTGATCACCACCAACTGCATTGTCCTCGGGGTGGCTCTGCTCAACGCCAACAAGGCCGAATACGGCTTCCTCACCGCCACCGCCAACGGTTTCGGCGCCGGTCTGGGCTTCTCCCTGGTGCTGGTGCTGTTCGCCGCCATGCGCGAGCGCATCGCCATCGCCGACGTGCCCAAGCCGTTCCGCGGCGCTGCCATCGGCCTGGTCACCGCCGGGCTGATGTCCCTGGCCTTCATGGGCTTTTCCGGACTGATCAAGCCATGAGCCCGGTCCTCACCGCCGTCCTCGCCCTGCTCCTGCTGTGCCTGGTCTGCGGGGCGCTGCTCGGCTATGCGGCGGTGCGCTTCCGGGGCGAGGGCAACCCGATCGCCGAGCGGATCAACGCCCTGCTGCCGCAGACCCAGTGCGGCCAGTGCGGCTATCCCGGCTGCAAGCCCTACGCCGAAGCCATCGCCGGCGGCGACAAGATCAATAAGTGCCCGCCGGGCGGCGAGGCCACCATACAGGCGCTCGCCGGACTGCTGGATGTGGTGCCCGAACCGCTGGATGCGCCGGAAGGCGAGCGACCGCCGCGGGTCGCCTACATCCGCGAAGCCGAGTGCATCGGCTGCACCAAGTGCCTGCAGGCCTGCCCGGTGGACGCCATCGTCGGCGCCGCGCGGCAGATGCACACGGTGATCGCCGCCGAATGCACCGGCTGCGATCTGTGCGTCGAGCCCTGTCCGGTGGACTGCATCGACATGCTTCCCCTGGCCGGCACGGTGCAGAACTGGAAATGGGAGCAGCCCCTGCCACCCGGCCGGCTGGTCGCCAGCGATCGGGAGCAAGCGGTATGAGCGACAGGCAACGACTCTGGGATTTCCATGGCGGCATCCATCCACCGTCGTGCAAGGCACAATCCACGCGCACGCCGATCCAGCGGGCCCCGCTGCCCCGCCGGCTGGTCCTGCCGCTCAGCCAGCATGTCGGCTCGCCGGCCGAGCCGCTGGTCGAGGTCGGCCAGCGCGTACTCAAGGGCCAACCCATCGCCGCCGCCGGTAGCCTGGTGAGCGCGCCGCTGCACGCCCCGACCTCGGGGAGCGTGAGCTTCGTCGGGCCCCAGCCCTACCCTCACGTTTCCGGCATGCTCGCGCCAGCCATCGTCATCGACAGCGACGGCCGAGAGGAGTGGATCGATCTCGAACCCTGCGTCGACTACCGTGCCCTGGCGCCCGAAGTTCTCTTGGAGAAGATCCGCCAGGCCGGCATCAGCGGCCTGGGCGGGGCCGGCTTTCCCACCGCGGTGAAACTGGCGGCCCGGCCGCACGACGAAAAGATCCATACCCTGATCGTCAACGGCGCCGAGTGCGAGCCTTACATCACCGCCGATGATGTGCTGATGCGCGAAAGAGCCGCCGAACTGGTCAGCGGCATCGAGATCATCGCCCACCTGCTCGGCCCCGAGCGGGTGCTGATCGGCATCGAGGACGACAAGCCCGAGGCCATCGCCGCGGTACGGACGGCGGTCGGGGAGCGCCCCTACGCGGTCTGCGCGATTCCCACCAAATACCCCTCGGGTGGCGAGCGGCAGCTGATCCAGGTCCTCACCGGCGTCGAGGTGCCCTCCGGCGGACTGCCGACGGATATCGACATGCTCTGCCAGAACGTCGGCACCTGCGTCGCCGTGCACGACGCGGTCATCCTCGGCCGGCCGCTGATCTCGCGCATCGTCACCCTGACCGGCGAAGCCCTGGCACGGCCGATGAACGTCGAGGCGCTGCTCGGTACCCCGGTGAGCGAGCTGCTCTCCTTCGCCGGGCTGGAGCCGGGCAAGCTCGATCGCCTGATCATGGGCGGCCCGATGATGGGCATCACCCTGCCCGCCATGGACGTGCCGCTGATCAAGACCAGCAACTGCCTTCTGGCGCCCACCCGCAGCGAATTGCCGCCCCCGCCGCCGGCTCTGCCCTGCATTCGCTGCGGCGCCTGTTCCGATGTCTGCCCGGCCAGCCTGCTGCCGCAGCAGCTGCATTATTTCGCCCTCGGCCACGAACACGAGCAGCTGCGGCGGCACGACCTGTTCGACTGCATCGAATGCGGCGCCTGCGCCTATGTCTGCCCGTCCAACCTGCCGCTGGTGCAGTACTACCGCGCGGCCAAGGCGGAGATCCGCGAGCTGGAGCATCGCCAGCAGAAGGCCGAGCATTCCCGGCAGCGCTTCGAGTCGCGCCAGGAGCGCCTGCGCAAGGCCGAGGAGCTGAAGGAGGCCGAGCGCAGGGCGCGCACCGAGCGGGCCACCCGGGTCAAGGCGAGCCAGGCGGAAAGCGCTTCCGTGCCGCATCAGCCGAACACCGTCGCCTCAGTTCCGGACAAGCTGGCCGAGCGGCAGAAGAAGCTGAAGATCGAGGCCAGCATGGCCCAGGTCGCCCTGAAAAAGGCCGAGAAGCAACTGGCCCTGCATGCCACGGCCGAGCTGGAGATCCAGGTCAGGGATCTGCGCGAGACCGCCGAAGCCGCGAGGAAGGCGCTCGAGGCCGCCATGCAGGAAGCGCCGCCGCCCCTGCCGTCGGCAGCCCAGCCTGCCGACGATGCGGTGCTGAAGAAAGCCAAGATCGAGGCGGCGATGCTGCGCGTGCAGGTCCGCAAGCTCGAGAAACTCGAACAGCCGAGCGCCGAACAGGCGGCGGAGCTGGAGCGGTTGCGCGATCAACTGGCCGTCATCGACAGGACCCTCGCAGCACAGAGCCCGGCTCCGGTCGTCCGGAGCGAGGGCGAAGAGGCGCTGAAAAAGGCCAAGATCGAGCTGGCGCTGCGGCGGAGCGAGCTGAAGAAAGCCGAACGGGCGGGCACCGACGAAGTCGAACGGGCCCCGCTGCGAGCGGCCCTCGCCAGCGCCGAACAGGCTCTGCATGCCGCCGAGGAAGCCTCGGGCAAACCGGCGCCGCAACTGGTACGCATCGACAAACGACCGATCGACGAAACGAGTCGCGCCCTGAAGACCGAACTGGCCTACGCCCGTGCCGACCTGCACAGGCTGGAGCGCAAGGTGGACACCGATCCGGCCGCGCTGGACGCCGCGCGGGCCCGACTGGCCGATATCGAGCACAGGCTGCAGGCCCACACTGAAGCCGATCCGAAGGGCGACTGACGCCTGCCTGGCAGAACCAAGCATCGACCGCCCGCGAACAGACTGAATCTCCGGAGAGCCAATGGCCCTGCCCCGCATCACGTCGCCCCACACCAAGGGCAGCAACCGCACCCAGAAGGTCATGCAACAGGTATTGCTGGCCACCCTGCCCGGGGTGCTCGTCCTCACCTGGCTGTATGGCATCGGCACCCTTATCAATCTGGTTTGGGCCGGCGCCGTCGCGCTGGGTGCGGAAGCGGCGGTGCTGTCCCTGCGCAAGCGCCCGGTCCGCTTCTTCCTCAGCGACGGCAGTGCCCTGGTCACCGCCGTGCTGATGGCCCTCGCCCTGCCGCCCTACTCGCCCTGGTGGCTGACTTGCATCGCCTGTGCCTTCGCCATCGTCTTCGCCAAGCAACTGTACGGTGGACTCGGACAGAACCCGTTCAACCCGGCCATGGTCGGTTATGTCGTGGCGCTGATTTCCTTCCCCCAAGAAATGACGGCCTGGCCCACGCCCCATAGTGTGGGCATGCTCGAAGGCATCCGGCATATCCTCGGCATTACCGCACTGCCCGATGGCTGGAGCCAGGCGACCGCGCTGGACGTGCTGAAGACCAACAAGAGCCTGACCGTCGAGGAGCTGTGGCAAAGCCCGGCCTTCGGCCTGATCGGGGGACGGGGCGCCGAGGCGGTGAATCTGGCCTTTCTCGCCGGTGGCCTGTTCCTGCTCCACAAGCGGCTGTTCGGCTGGCACGCCCCGGTCGGAATGCTCGCCGCACTCTTCGTCATGAGTCTGCTGTTCTGGAACGGCTCGGGCTCGGATTCCAACGGCTCGCCCCTGTTCCATCTGTTCAGCGGCGCGACCATGCTGGGCGCCTTCTTCATCGTCACCGATCCGGTCAGCGGCGCGACCAGCAACCGTGGACGGCTAGTCTTCGGCGCCGGAGTGGGCATCCTCGTCTACGTGATCCGCACCTGGGGCGGCTATCCGGACGGCGTGGCCTTCGCCGTGCTGCTGATGAACCTCGCCGCGCCGACCATCGACTACTACACCCGCCCCCGCACCTACGGCCACAGCAAGCCCGAACGCGGCTTCAAGCTGGGAGACTGAGCCATGCCCATGCCCGAAGTCAGCCGCTCGATGCTGAAGAACAGCCTGGTTCTGGGCCTGTTCGCGCTCATCACGGTCGGCAGCGTCACTCTGCTTCGCCAGGCCACCGCCGAGCGCATCCGTGCCGCCGAGCACCACGCCCAGGTTCGGGCGCTGGGCGAGATCCTGCCGCCCAGCAGCTATGACAATGACCTGCTTGCCGACAGCATCCAGCTCAACGAGCCCATGCTCGGCCACCAGGGTCCGCAGTCCGCGTATATCGCCTTCAAGGACGGACAACCCAGTGCCGTCATCCTGCGCGCCACTGCCCCGGACGGCTACAGCGGTGCCATCCAGCTTCTGATCGGCATCCTGACCGATGGGCGACTGGCGGGAGTGCGCGTCATCGGCCACCGGGAAACCCCGGGCCTGGGGGACAAGATCGAATTGGCGAAGAGCCCCTGGATCCTCGGTTTCGCGGGCAAGTCCCTGGACGATCCAGGCGAAGCGGGCTGGGCCGTGAAGAAGGACGGCGGACAGTTCGATCAGTTCGCCGGCGCCACCATCACCCCGCGGGCGGTGGTCAAGGCAGTTCACCAGGCCCTCGAGTATTTCACCGCCAACCGGGCTACGCTGCTGAGCGCGAAGGCCCCGCACAACCCACCAACTGACGAGCCGCAAGGGAGCAAGCCATGAGCGATACCAGCTACCGCGAACTCGGCCTCAACGGCCTGTGGCGAAACAATCCGGCGCTGGTGCAGCTGCTGGGCCTCTGTCCGCTGCTCGGGGTGAGCAATTCCACGGTCAACGCCGTCGGCCTGGGCCTTGCCACCATCTTGGTACTGGCATGCTCCAACATCGCCGTATCCCTGGTACGCAGCGTGACCAATACTGCAGTGCGCCTGCCGGTCTTCGTGATGATCATCGCCGGGCTCACCACCTGCATCGAACTCCTGATGCAGGCCTTCACCTACGACCTCTACCAGATCCTCGGCATCTTCATTCCGCTGATCACCACCAACTGCGTGATCCTAGGACGGGCCGATGGTTTCGCTGCCCGACACAACCCGCTGCAGGCAGGCTTCGACGGGCTGATGATGGGCTGCGGCTTTGCCACGGTTCTGGTAGTTCTGGGCGGGTTGCGCGAATTGCTCGGCACCGGAACGCTATTCGCCAACATGCAACTGTTGTTCGGCCCGCTGGCCACAAGCTGGAAGATCACCCTGATCGGCGATTACCAGGGATTCCTGCTGGCGATTCTGCCTCCCGGTGCCTTCATCGCCCTCGGCCTCCTGATCGCCCTGAAGAACCGCATCGACGAACGTCTGGCCGAACAGGCCAAGACCCAGCCCAGGCCCGCCACAACCGAAAGTCGCCGGGTTCGGGTCACCGGAGTGATCGAATGATCCACGGCGTGTGTCCAGCAGGTGGAAAGCAGTGCTTATTTATGTTTATGCAATCCTAGCCCGGAGCATGTTGACGATTCATGAATGCTGAAAAACGTCGGGAGATCTTCCGTCGTCTCCAGGAAGACAATCCCCACCCCACCACCGAACTGGTCTACAACTCGCCGTTCGAGCTGCTGATCGCCGTAATCCTCTCCGCCCAAGCAACCGACGTGGGAGTCAACAAGGCAACCGCCAAGCTCTTTCCGATAGCCAATACCCCGGAAGCCATCTATGCCCTTGGGGTCGAGGGCCTGAGCGAGTACATCAAGACCATCAACTTCTATAACAGCAAGGCGAAAAACGTCATCGAGACCTGCCGCATCCTGATGGAGAAGCATGGCAGCCAGGTGCCGGATAATCGCGAGGCCCTCGAAGCCCTGCCCGGGGTAGGTCGCAAGACCGCTAACGTCGTGCTCAACACGGCCTTCCGGCACTTCACCATGGCCGTGGACACGCATATTTTCCGAGTCAGCAACCGTACCAACATCGCCCCAGGCAAGAACGTCTTGGAAGTAGAGCGCAAGCTAGTGAGACTGGTACCCAAGGAGTACCTGCTGGATGCCCATCACTGGCTCATTCTCCATGGCCGATACGTCTGCAAGGCTCGCAAACCGTTATGCGGTAGTTGCCGCATCGAGGATCTCTGCGAGTACAAACACAAGACATCCGATGATTGAATTTTCTTTACAAACAACGTATTTCAATTGAAAAAATCTTTTTTACCCACTCTGACTTTGTCGCTATAAGGTGCGCCATAGCGCCCGTAGCCAGGAGTGAAAATATGGCCACTGACAAAGCCGAAATTGAACTCGATGATGACTTTGTTGCCGACGATGCAGAGGACACCGAAAGTGAAGTCGAAGTTGCCAAGACCAATTTGACCAAGCGCCGGATTATCGACAACTACCTTGAGGAACGTCGTCTCCAGAAAGATATTGCCGATTACGATTTCGATATCTGACTGTCAGTTTCCTCTCCTCCTAGTCTCCCCATAAGAGACCTCTCATCTCTAGCCCCCAGGGCTAGAAGACTGAACGCAAATCCGAGGCATTCCTCGGATTTGCTTTTCATGCGATATATTATCCACCCAGGTTGTATCAGACATTGGGGATTAATATGCGCATTCTTCACACCATGCTTCGCGTTGCCGATCTCGATAAATCCATCGACTTTTATATACGAATCCTAGGCATGACCCTTCTTCGAAAGCACGACTATCCTGAAGGTAAATTCACACTGGCTTTTGTCGGCTATGGAAGAGAAGAAGAGAACAGCGTTCTCGAACTAACCTACAATTGGGGAGTCGAGGAGTATGAACTAGGTACTGGGTTCGGTCATATCGCTATTGGCGTCAATGACATCTTTAAAGCATGCGAAGACATCAAGAAAAGCGGTGGTAATGTGATCCGGGAGCCTGGCCCCATGAAGCACGGTACCACCATCATCGCCTTCGTTACCGATCCGGACGGTTACAAGATCGAACTCATCCAGGAATAATTCCACATGCTCCCGCCAAGGCCATCTCCGGATGGCCTTGTCTGCTCCGCCGACACGGCGAGCCGTGGAAGCCGTCACCCCGAGCGGGCTGCGCCCCTTTTTTCCCGGCGCAAAGACGAACCCCCGACCGGCAGGTGCCAGTCGGGGGTTCGGGATAAGCGCTTGACGATGACCTACTCTCACATGGGGAAACCCCACACTACCATCGGCGATG
>Ga0255334_1000204_pt1 | contig 61471 bp, 51 predicted proteins | sample EtOH5_35cm_T3_12_FD_202080 | JGI IMG/M metagenome (GOLD analysis project Ga0255334, IMG submission 202080) | Sandy soil microbial communities from University of British Columbia, Vancouver, Canada - EtOH5_35cm_T3_129 | ecosystem: Engineered > Artificial ecosystem > Sand microcosm > Unclassified ...
TGGTAGAGGTAGCGAAGATGCTGCAAAGTCACTTTGACGGCGTCGTTCGTTGGTTCACTTCAAAGCTCAATAACGGATTGCTCGAAGGCATTAACAGCCTGTTTCAAGCGGCCAAGCGTAAAGCCCGTGGCTACCGCTCGTATGAGAACATGATCGCCATGGTGTACCTGCTTGCTGGTAAACTGGATTTTTCCCTAAAACGTTAAAAAAGAATCGGCAGCAGTCTGGAGCCACGTATCGCTCGCAACTGAACCAATTCCCTTGTCCAGCTACCAGTCTGCCCACTTCCTGCTTCTCTATACGTCAGCAGGAGGTGAACGGGGAGCGAAGCAATCTGATCCAATTCCCTTGTCCGATTTTCATAGATTTACTGGAAATTGATAGGGCTCTCAATGCCTCATATTACTGCTAGCGTCGAAGAGCCGAAAACCGTACCCAATGATGGTCAAGGCCATGATCATGTACATGGTGCGCAGCATTCGACTGGGACCGAACTTGCTGATAACGATGGGCCATATGAAGTTGCACGGAATTCCTACCAAGGTGCCGAACGTTAAGATGTTGGAGGCTTGAACCTGGTTGCTCTGCATGGCATAAATAACGAAGAATACATATACGGCGCCGACAATATCACGCGCTGTAAACGAGAACAAATAGATAAGCAAATGCTGATTGAAGCTCTTAACGCGAAAAACGGAAGATATATTTTTCAAGGAAGTGCCGGTTGGCAAGCGATCATCGCTTTGTTTCGGTTTTTCCTTGGAATTTATAGCGGTCTCAGCTCGTTCCCATGTTGAGAAATAGGTGATTAATACTGCCGCTGCGAAGATAACCGCCAATGTGGCCCCGTTTAATAAGAACGCGAGATGGCTGTCTTGACCTAACCAGGCAAAGAAGCGTCCGGGCAACCACGCGGTCAAAAAAGAAGCAATCGCTGCAAACAACATACGGGAGCTTGTCATTCTGGTGCGCGTATCAAAGTCATCGGTCTAAGGGCGCGGCAGCCAGCAGGAAGAAGCGCCTTCGTCCAAAACGCTTGCCTAATCGGGTTTTGCCGAAGTTGTCGGTTAAATAACCCATCAACGGACTGATAATCGAATCTGCGATACGGGCAATTGCCAAAATGCTTCCTGCCTGCATTGGCGTAAGACCGCCAAAAGTTGTATAGAAATACAACATCCATGTTCCTACCACGGCCAGTGAACCATTGCCGAAAATATCTGTCGCTCCATACCCGACAATGTTGCGCCAGGTCACTTTCTGGTAATCGTTTTCATAGAATAAAGGGGGGAGTTTCTTTCATTTCCAATTTCAGGAGATAGTTTGCCTTCTGTACAGTAGATTTGATAATTTGTAGAGTAAACGAAGTATGACAATGATGGATCTTTTGTTATATGTTATACTGTGATAATCATTTGGAGGGTATCAAGCTGGTGAAGAAAAAGACTTGGTCGGGGGTCGCTTCAGGCGTTATGCTGCTGAGCTTGCTCGCCGGATGCGGCGGCAACAATGCGGCCGGCCATACCGCCGGCGGCAGTGCGGCTCCCGGCGCGACTGCATCCGGCGATACAAAAGTGAATCTGCGTTTCTATACCTACGGCACGGATGATGCTTATAACTGGAAAAATACGTTCGCCGCATATGAAGAAAAGAATCCCGGTGTAACCATCGAACTCGTACAGCTTAGCGAGAATGGGGACACACAGGAAAGTATCAAGAAGCTTGACCTTGAAGCGGCGTCTTCCGCCCAAATGGATATTCTGATGTTCAGTGACGCCGCAAGCTACGCGCAGCGGGTGGCTCTCGGCATGGTCGAACCGCTGGATGACTACATCGCCAGGGACGGCGGCTATAAAGAGGAAGAAGACTATAAGGTTGCAACTCGCCTGAACGGCAAAGTGTATTCCTTACCAGGCAAATTCAATCCATGGTATGTCCTGTTGAACAAGGACCACCTGGATGAAGCGGGGCTGGCAGTTCCGACCAACTGGACCTGGGACGATTTTCGGGAGTATGCCAGGAAGCTGACCAAAGGCGAAGGAACGAACAAACGCTATGGCGCCTATTTCCATGGACCTCAAGGCGGCGGCTGGATGGAGTTTCTCAAGCTGAAAATGGAGAATCAGCCGAAAAACACCGAATTCTTGAAATCGGATGGCAGCTCGAATCTGGACGATCCGAATTTCAGAGCTACGCTCGAGCTCAGGCAGCAAATGGAGATAGTGGACAAATCTACGGTTCCTTATACGGAGATTATTTCGAAGAAACTGGCGTATCGGCCGCTGTTCTTCAATCAGCAGGTCAGCATGATCCTGATTGCCAGCTGGATGAACAACGAGCTTGGCGGAACGGATAAAATGCCGTTGAACTTTCATCTCGCCGTCGCCCCGTTTCCCAAGAACAACGCCGGAGATCCGGACGGCCTGTCCCCGGTAGCGACCGATTACGTCGCCGTGGCAGCCAAGTCCAAGCACAAGGAGGAAGCCTATCATTTCATTCGCTGGTACACTACCGAAGGCCAATTCATTCAAGGCAAGAATATCCCAGCATGGAATGGTGTCTCAAGCGATCAGGTCGGCAGCATGATCGACAAGATTTTGGCGGGAACAAAAAGCCCGAAGCTGGTTGACAGAAAATCGCTCGTAAATACGATCGTTAACTCGAAGGCTTCCGGGTTCGTCCCTCCTTTTTCCTATCAAAGCGAAGTTTATCGGGTCATCAACGCAGAATACGAGAAATTGATCCTGAACGACCAGGATGTCGATACTACCGTCAAGAACGCCAAGGAAGCGGTGCAAAAGGTTATCGACGCTAACAAGTAGAATTCACATTCCGGGAAGAAGGGGAATCCCGATGTATAAAGTGATGCTGGCTGATGACGATTTTCCTGTAATCGAGCTTTTGTCGGAAGCCATCGACTGGGAGGATTTGGGATTTCGTCTCATAGGAGCGCATGAGAACGGGCTGAGAGCCTGGGAGCAGGCACAGCGGGAAGCTCCTGATGTGTTGATTACGGATATCGGCATGCCGAAAATGGACGGCCTTGAGCTGACAGCCCGCGTCAAAGAGCTGAAGCCCAATGTGCGCATCGCGATTCTGTCCTGCCACGATGAATTCCAATATGCGCGCCAGGCGATACGTCTGAACGTTCAGGAGTATTTCTTGAAGGATGCGATGGACCCGGATGAGTTGGCACAGCTTCTTCGCAAGTTCAAGCAGGCAATGGACGAAGAGAAGCGCGCCGGGTGGGAAAACAACAGGATGATGCATCTGCTCGGCGAGACGCGGGAGCTCCGCAAGGAACAGAGCCTAAACAATTTGATCCATCAGCCGCTGATCTCTCGGGATCAATGGAAGAGCGAGCTGGAGGAATTCGGTCTCCTGGGCGAAGGGATGGCTTGCCTGCCAGTCCTCTGCTGCATCGGCAGCTACCGTGAGGTGAGCGACCGATTCTTCTCCGAGCAGACGCTGCACTTCGCGGTCAGCAATGTCATGAATGAGCTTCTCCAGGGACTGCGGTTGACATGCGGCTGAACACGCGGATTTCCCTGGATGAATTAGCCGAACACCTGCATCTGAACGCAAGCTATTTCAGCCGGCTGTTCAAGAAGGAGACGAGCATCACCTTTATCGAATACGTCACCCGCCAGAAGATGGAGCGCGCGAAGGAGCTGCTTGGCGAAGCCAAGCTGACCGTCGGGGAGATCTGCGAGCAACTGGGGTACGACAACCAAAGCTATTTTATCAAGACATTCAAATCGCTGGTTGGCGCAACCCCTATCGAATACCGGAAAAATACCAATGAGGCTTAGGAGAGATCGAATGGACAAGGCTGTGGAACTGCCGTTTGGCATCCGCATTCATGCCGAGAGGTTGGGGCGGGATTATCTGTTTGCGGTAACCGGAGGCGAAGCGCATATCGGGGCAACCGCCATGGCCTTCCGCCGGGAGGACGGCAGGATTCATATCGAGCTCGGAGCCGTGCCCGGGCACCGGGAGGATCGGCTCGCCCATGAATGCGCGGAGATTGCCTGTACACGCTTGAATGCGACCGTGACGGTCGTCATGGGCATTCACATTCCTTCCGCGTCGCGTGCCGATATTGAACTCGCCGTTCTGACGGTGCGCGAGGAGATGAACCGCGTGCTCGATGAGCTGCTCCAGCCGGCAACGGATGCGTTTATGCGGATTCCGGGTCCTTGCCGCGGGTGACGATCGAGAGCAGACCGGTCTCCGGATTCATCACGAGTCCGTGGACGCTGATGTCGGCAGGTAGAAGCGGATGATTGCGGATGACGCGGACGCTGTCGGCTACCGCATCGGTGACTGAATGAAAGCCGGTGAGAAACGTCTGCAGATTGATCCCGGAATGCACCAGCGTGCGGATCGTTTCGCTCGAGATTCCGCGGTTCTCCGCTTGCGACAGCACCTCTTCGGAGTTCAGGCTGGTCATGCCGCAGTCGTGATGGCCGACGACATATACTTCCTGGGCTCCAAGCGAATAGATCGCGACGAGGATGCTCCGCATGATGCTGCCGAACGGATGGGAGACGATGGCTCCGGCGCTCTTGATGATTTTGGCGTCGCCGTTCTTGAGGTTCATGGCTTTGGGCAGCAGTTCCACGAGGCGGGTATCCATGCACGTGAGGATGACCATTTTCTTGTCAGGGAATTTAGTGGTGCGGAATGTTTCGTATTCACGATTGTCGACAAAGGTGCGGTTGAACTCCAGAATTTCTGTCAGGCGCGACATGGGTGTCCCTCCTTATCGGTTCATGGTTCGGCGGATTGATGCTTGCTATCCAGTGTAGCACAAGGCGGCCCATGGCTCCAATCCGGCGAACGGGGTTTGAATTTTGTCCGCGAAGCAAGTAAGATCGAAGGGAGTACATAGGAGCTGCGCGTCAGCGAGAAAATCGAGATGCGTTGGTTTGGCGCAGCTCCATAACGGAAATGGGGCGAAGCAGTTGGAAGCTTTTGAAAAGAAAAAGCAGGGCTTTCTGGAATTCAATCATCGGATGAAGAGCTACCACGAAGCCGTCGGCGTCATGTATTGGGACCTCCGAACCGGCGCCCCGAAAAAAGGCGTTGCCGTCCGTGCCGAGGCGATCGGGCTCTTGTCCACGGAAGCGTTCAAGATGTCCGTCTCCGAGGAGATGGCCGGTTACCTCGCCTTCTTCGAGCAGGAGGAGAACGCCAAGCGGTGCGACTTTGTTCTGAAAAGACTGGTGGAGGAGAATCGCAAGAATTATGACCGCAGCGTCAAAATTCCGCCCGACCGCTATCAGGAATACGTGGTGCTGACCTCGCAGGCGGAGTCGGCTTGGGAAGAAGCGAAGCACGCCGACGATTACGGCAAGTTCAGCCCCTATCTGGAGAAGATCATCGCCTTTACGCGGGAGTTCGTCGAGCTCTGGGGGTATGACAAGCATCCTTACGATACGCTGCTCGACCAATATGAGCCGGGAATGACCGTGGATAGGCTGGATCGGGTCTTCGGAACGCTGCGCGAGAATCTGGTTCCGCTGGTGAAGGCTGTTCAGGAATCGCCGCATAAACCGGAGACGGAGTTTCTCTACAAGTCTTATCCGATCGCGGACCAGAAAACGTTCAACCGGCACATTCTCAAGCAGCTCGGCTATGATTTCGACGCGGGCCGGGTGGATGAAACCGAGCATCCGTTTGCTACCGGGCTCAATCTGGGCGACGTGCGGATCACGACGCATTACAAGGAGCATCATTTCCTGGACGCGCTGTTCAGCACGATCCATGAATGCGGCCATGCGCTCTATGAACAGAACATTTCCCCCGAGCTCGAAAGGACGATTCTCTGTACCGGAACCTCCATGGGCATTCACGAGTCGCAATCCCGCTTCTGGGAGAACATGATCGGCCGCAGCCGTCCGTTCTGGGGCCGCTATTTCGCCGAACTGGTCAAGCAGTTCCCCGAGCAGCTGGCCGGCATTGCGGAAGAAACCTTCTACCGCGCCATGAATGAAGCCAAGCCGTCGCTCATCCGCACTGAGTCCGACGAGCTCACTTACAACCTCCACATCATGATCCGCTACGAGCTGGAAAAGGACATCATCGCCGGCAAGGCCACCGTGGACCAGCTTCCGGCGCTTTGGAACGCCAAGTATGAGGAATACCTCGGAGTGACGCCGCCGAACAACACGCTCGGCATCCTCCAGGATGTGCATTGGGCGGGCGGCAGCTTCGGCTATTTCCCATCCTACGCGCTCGGCAACATGTACGCGGCCCAATTCGAGCGGACGCTGCGCAAAGAGCTGCCGAACCTCGATGAGCTCGTGGTGAGCGGTGATTTTGCGCCGATCCGCGGCTGGCTGAAGGAGAAGATCCACCAATACGGCGGGCTGAAGACGCCCGGGGAGCTCGTCACCGGCATCACCGGCGAGGAGCTGAATCCGGATTATCTCGTGCAGTACCTGGCGAAGAAGTTCAAGGACGTCTACCAATTGACGTAAGTCAAAGGTATGGAGAGCGAATGAACAACATAAGGGACCGATCTCTAGGAGCAGGCATGGCCGCTCAGGGGTCGGTCCTGTTTTTTTGCAGTTTAAGCTGCTTTTAAGGAAACGATAACGTGCACTTAAGGCACAGGGCTCACAATACAGGAAACAACCGCTGCATGCGGAGACGTAACCTAGAGAAGGAGTCGGGATTATGGAAAAGATTTGGAAAAGAGTGGACTGGTACCTGGCCGTCATCACGGTGATGTCCTTGTTCCTCAATGTGTTCGGAATCTGGAGAGACAAGTACGCGAATTCTTATTATACGGCGGCCGTCGCCAGCATGATGGAGAACTTTAAGGCGTTCTTCTTCGGGTCGCTCGACCCGGTCGGCTTCGTGACGGTGGATAAGCCTCCGGTGGTCTTCTGGATCCAGACGCTGTTCGCGAAGATCTTCGGCCTGTACGGCTGGAGCGTCATTCTCCCGCAAGCGCTGGCTAATGTCGGTTCGGTGTTGCTGCTGTACTTTCTGCTGAAGCCGACCTTTGGCAAGCTGGGGGCCCGAATGGGCGCGCTCATCCTGGCGCTCACGCCGATCGCCGTAGTGATCAGCCGTTCCAACAACATCGACGGCATGCTCGTCTTCACGCTGCTCCTCGGCGCCTGGATGCTGATGAAGGGCATTCGCGGCAAGCGGACGGGCTGGGTCGTCGGGGCCTTCGCCGTCATCGGGTTGGCCTTCAACATGAAGATGCTGCAAGCGTATATGGTCCTTCCGGCCTTCTATCTGTTCTACTGGATTGCCTTCAAAGTGAATTGGAAAAAGAAGCTGGGCATTCTCGCTGGAGCGACGGCGCTTATGCTCGTCATCTCGGTATCCTGGGCGGTGATTGTGGATGCCATCCCGACGGACAAACGCCCGTATATCGGCAGCAGCCAGACGAACTCGGTGCTGGAGCTGGCTTTCGGGTATAACGGAGTCAGCCGGTTGACCGGGAACCGCAATAACGGCAGCGGAGGCGGAGGATTTGGCGGCGGTCAAATGCCGAGCGGAATGATGGAAAGCTTCGACCGTAGCTCCGCGCAAAATGGCGCAGGCGGTACGGACGGAACCGGCACTGCCGCTGCAACCGATTCTAGCGGCCAGAACGCCGGGGCGCAGAACGCGCAGAACAGCGGGAACGCGGGGACAACGAACGGTCAGAATGGGCAAAACGGGCAGAGCGGACAAAACGCGCCCGGAGGCCAGGGCGGTGCCCAAGGCCAGCTGCCCGGCGGAGCGGGCGATGACGGCGGAACGGGCGATGACGGCGGTATGAACCGCGCAGGTGGTGGAGGCGGAATGTTCAATACCGGGCAAAAAGGTGTGTTCCGGCTCTTCCAGTCGGCCCTTTCCGGCCAAGCTAGCTGGTTGTTGCCCTTCGCTCTCCTGGCCAGCATCGGGCTGCTCTCCGGGCTTCGCTTCCGCAAGAGCATGACCGACCGCGAGAAGGAAACGCTGTTCTGGCTGGGCTGGCTCATTCCGGTAGGCGGGTTCTTCAGCGTCGCCGGCTTCTTCCATCAGTATTACCTGATCATGCTCGCTCCGCCGATCGCGGCTCTCGCCGGCGCAGGATGGAGCGCCCTGTGGACGTTCTACCGCGACAAGCAGGGCTGGAAGGCTTGGCTATTGCCGACTGCGCTTCTCGTGACCACGGCGTTCGAGCTGTATGTGCTGAATCCCTATGCGGATACCATGGGTAAGGGCTGGGTCATCGGCGTCGGCGCCGGCGGAGCGATTCTCTCCCTCCTGCTGCTTCTGCGGCTGCTTGAGAACAAGCTGGCCTTTGGCGCCTCTGTGCTGGGCATGCTGGTGCTGCTGGCGGCTCCCGGATACTGGTCTTATCTGCCATCTACCCAGAGCAATCCCAATTCGTCCGTTCCGGCGGCGGGACCGACCGGATCGACCGGAATGGGAATGGGGAACCGGATGGCCATGGGGAATTTTGGCGGAGGATTCATTGATGGATACGCCGAACGCGACGGCAATCGCGAACGGTCTGATGGAAGCACGGGACAGCAGACGGATGCCACAGCGGCGGAGAGCTTGAACGGCAACGGTGCAGCCGGATCGGGTGAGGACGGAGGAACGCGCTCGGACGGAATGAACCGCACGAATAGCGGTTCGACTTCAGCCGCCGGCGGCTTCAACTTCTCCCGGGGCGAATCTGTGGACCAGGACCTGGTGAAATACCTGACTGAGCATAACACCGGAGAGAAGTATTTGTTCGCCACCACCAGCTCGCAAACCGCAGCTCCCTATATCATCGAAACCCGCAAGGCGGTCATGGCGATGGGCGGCTTCTCCGGCTCCGACCCGATCCTCACGGTGGATAAGCTGAAGAAGATGGTGGAGAACGGAGATGTAAAATACTTCCTGCTATCGGGCGAAGGCTTCGGCGGCAGGGGCGGTTCCTCGGATGTTACCGAATGGATCATTCAGAACAGCACCGCTATCCCGGAAAGCGAATGGAAGGGAACGGGAGCGACCGCTTCCGCAAGCGACAGCTCGACCGGAGTCACGGACATGGGCGGCTTCGGCGGAACTACCCTCTACGAGATTCATAAATAAAGCGAGGAGGAGAAAGCGATGGACGGACGTGTGCGCTATTCAATCGTCATTCCGGTATACAACGAGGAAGCCGTTGTTCATGAAACCTACCGCCGATTGCAAAATGTGATGGATGCGACGGGAGAGGCGTACGAGCTCATCTTCGTCAACGATGGAAGCCGGGACCGCACGGCTGGCATCATCAGCGAATTATGCTCGCGTGACGATACGGTCAAGCTGATTGATTTTGCCCGCAATTTCGGCCATCAGGTTGCCATTACCGCGGGGATGGACTACGCGGAGGGGGATGCGGTCGTCGTCATCGACGCCGACCTGCAGGACCCGCCAGAACTCATCCTCGATATGATCGCCAAATGGAAGCAGGGGTACGAGGTCGTCTACGCCAAGCGGATTGCCCGCAAGGGAGAGACCTGGTTCAAGAAGACGTCCGCCCGGATGTTCTATCGGGTGCTGAGAGCTTCTACTGAGATCGATATTCCAGTGGACACGGGCGATTTCCGGCTCATCGACCGCAGGGTATGCGACGAGATGAAGCGGCTGCCGGAGAAGAACCGCTTTGTCCGCGGGCTAGTCAGCTGGGTCGGCTTCCGCCAGACCGCCATCGAGTACGTGCGGGATGAACGATTTGCCGGCGAAACGAAGTATCCGCTGAAGAAGATGATCAAGCTGTGTCTGGACGGGATCACCTCCTTTTCCTACAAGCCGCTGAAGCTGGCCGGATATGCCGGGGCATTGTCCTCGCTGGCAGGCTTTCTCTACATGCTGGTCGTGTTCTACCTGCGGCTGTTCACGCACAAAGCTGTGCCCGGCTGGTCGTCGCTCATGATCATCCAATTGTTCTTCAGCGGCTTTACCTTGATCATGCTCGGCGCCGTCGGAGAGTACATCGGCCGCATCTATGACGAATCCAAAGGCAGGCCGCTCTATATCGTGCGGGATGTGGTCGCGAGGCGGTCCGAACCGCTCGTCTCGCCCATCCGGCAGGAATTGTCCAATATTCGCGAACTCGCTTCGAGGAGGCGAACCCTATGACCATCCGCAAAGCGGTCATCCCCGCGGCGGGCCTCGGCACGCGCTTCCTGCCCGCAACGAAGGCGATGCCGAAGGAAATGCTGCCGATTGTCGACAAGCCCGCCATTCAGTACATCGTGGAAGAGGCCGTCCATTCCGGAATCGAGAACATCCTGATCGTAACTGGCCGCAACAAGAAGGCGATCGAGGATCATTTCGATACCTCGGTCGAGCTGGAGCAGGTGCTGACGGAGAAGGGAAAGCTGGAAATGCTGGAGACGGTGCGCAGCATCTCCGGGCTCGCCAACATCTACTACATCCGGCAAAAGGAGCCGCTCGGCCTCGGCCACGCGATTTTGTGCGCCCGTCATTTTGTCGGCGACGATCCGTTCGCGGTTCTGCTCGGCGACGACATGATGACCGGCGAGCCACCAGCGCTGAAACGGATGCTGGACCTGTATGAGACGGAAGGAAAATCGGTGATCGGCGTGCAGACGGTCTCCCCCTCCGAGGTGGACAAGTACGGCATCGTCTCTCCCGGCAAGCTGCTGAGGGACGGCATCCGCGAAGCACTCGACCTGGTGGAGAAGCCGAAGCCGCAGGAGGCGCCCTCCGCCATCGCCGTCATGGGCCGCTATGTGCTTGGCCCATCCATCTTTCCGGCGCTTATGGCCATTGAGCGGGGGGCAGGGAACGAATATCAGCTGACCGACGCACTTCGTCTGATCTGCCGGCAGGAGGGTCTGCTCGCCATGGAACTTCCTGGCAGCCGGTATGACATCGGCGACAAATTCGGCTACCTGCGCGCTACGATCGAGATGGGCCTCATGCGCGAGGAATTGCGCCCGCGCCTCATCGCTTATCTTCAGGACATCGTCGAAGCGAACCGGGAGCCGGGCCGGAAAAACTTATTATCTATTTTTTAGATCATCTACCAGGTGCGGGTCCACCATGACCCGAATTAATAAATTGGAATAGAAAAAGCAAATATACTATTTGCTAATGGAAAGCAGGCTTTGTTGGTAACTATTATACGTTGGGAGCTCACCGATCTCCAAATTAATAGCAACAAAACATTATTTTCTCGCCAGCTATTATATTAGTTTTGTCAATTCGAACACCGTTCACTTAACCCCCTGACCTCTACCGATTGTCGCCGACTCATACCCATATGGTCAAGATTGAAACGTACCGGACGAACATGCCGCGAGAGTCCTGTGGAAGTCCTCTGTAAAGAGAGAACTTCCGCAGGGCTTTTTGCAATGCCGCAAGCCCGGGAGAGAGGGACCCATTCGCCCATAGGCGCATACACTGTCGTTAGCCAGAGTGACATGGGAGGTAGGGAGATGAAAAAGAGCTTAAAAATAGCCGCGCTTGCCGTGCTGGCGCTGACCCTCGCGCTGAGCGGGTGCGGCAAGAAGGAATCGTCCAAGGTGAAGGTCGGCGAGGTGACGCGCTCGATTTTCTACACTCCGCAGTACGTTGCGCTTTCGCAAGGATTTTTCAAGGATGAGGGGCTGGATGTGGAGCTTGCGACGACGGCCGGCGGCGACAAGACGATGACGGCGATCCTCTCGGGCGTGGTCGATATCGGCCTGGTGGGCTCGGAAACCTCGATCTATGTCGAACAGCAGGGCTCGGACGATCCGGTGATCAACTTCGCTCAGCTGACGCAGACGGACGGCACCTTCCTGGTCGCCCGCGAGAAGAAGGCTGCGTTCGTCTGGAATGACCTGAAGGGCAGCACCTTCCTCGGCCAGCGGAAAGGCGGCATGCCGCAGATGGCCGGTGAATTCACGCTTCGCAAGCAAGGCATCGACCCGCACAAGGACATGACGCTGATCCAGAACATCGATTTCGCCAACATCGCGACCGCCTTCGCCTCCGGCACCGGCGATTATGTCCAGCTGTTCGAGCCACAGGCTTCGGTGTTCGAGAAGGAAGGCAAAGGAACGGTCGTCGCCTCGTTCGGCGTGGAGAGCGGCCATCTGCCCTATACGGTGTTCATGGCCAAGAAGAGCTACCTGACCAAGAACCCGGAAGTCGCCCAGAAGTTTACGAACGCTCTGTACCGCGCCCAGAAATGGGTGCAGGAGCAGCCGGCCGACAAGATCGTCGACGCCATCGCGGAGTACTTCCCCACGACGGACAAAGCCATCGTGAAAAGCGCCGTAACCCGCTACAAGGAACAGGGCACCTACGCGCTGAATCCGGTGATCGACGAAGCGGAATGGAACAATCTGCAGGATGTCATGGAGCAGGCCGGAGAGCTCAAGGCGCGCGCCGACTACAAGAAGCTGGTGGATAATTCCTTCGCCGAGAAGGCCATGGCAGCCGACAACTAAAGGCTGGCGAGATCATGGGAATCCAGAAGCACGAATGCCGCAAAAGGAGGGATGGGGCGTTGAGCGAACCTTCTTTGCTCCTGGACGGAATCACTCATGTCTATGTGACCGACCGGGGGGCCTCGCTTGCGGTGGACGACATCGCTCTGGCCGTTCATACCGGCGAGTTTGTCAGCCTGGTCGGTCCGAGCGGGTGCGGCAAGACGACACTGCTCTCGATCATCGCCGGTTTGATCCGGCCGACGGAAGGCACGGTCTGGGTCGCCGGGCAGCCGGGCGGCAAGCCGTCGCCGCGGGTCGGCTACATGCTGCAGCAGGATTACCTCTTTCCCTGGCGGACCATCCTCGACAATGCCTTGCTGGGACTGGAGCTCCACGGCAAAGCCGGCGATTCCCGCAAGAAATGGATCCTGCATCTGCTCGACGAGCTCGGGCTGCTCCAGGTCCGGGACAGCTATCCTCACCAGTTGTCGGGCGGAATGAGGCAGCGGGCCGCTCTCGTGCGGACGCTCGCGACTGAGCCGGACCTGCTGCTGCTGGATGAGCCCTTCTCCGCGCTCGATTATCAGACGCGGCTGCAGCTGGAGGAGCTGATCCTGGACATTCTGCGGACGCACCGCAAGACGGCGCTGCTCGTCACCCATGACATCTCCGAGGCGATCGCCATGAGCGACCGGGTGCTCGTCATGGGGCGCAATCCCGGGCGCATCCGTCATGAGATTCGCATTCCCGATTCAATCCGCAAGGCGAGCCCGATCGAAGCGCGGGAATTGCCCGGTTTCCACTCGCTGTTCCACGAAATCTGGCAGGAGCTTGAGGACCCGGACGGCAAGGAGGGACGGCCATGAAACCAATCTGGGCGGACAATGACAAGCTCGGTTTGACGCTGGAAACCCATCGGGCTTACCTGGCTGAACGCAAACGGATTCGAATCAAGGTTCGGCTGACTCAGCTTGCGATCCTCGTCCTGTTCTTCGGCCTGTGGGAGTGGGCTGGCCGCGCCAATGCGATCGACGTCCTGCTGTTCAGCTATCCGAGCAAGATCGTCGGACTCCTCGCCGATATGGCGCGGGACGGCTCGATCTTTCCGCATATCGGCATGACCGTCGCAGAGACGGTGATCGGGTTCCTGCTCGGAACGGTGGCGGGAACGGCGCTTGCTATCGTTCTGTGGTGGTCGCCCTTTGTGGAGCGGGTGCTCGATCCGTACATCGTCGTGCTGAACAGCATGCCGAAGGTGGCGCTCGGCCCGCTCTTCATCGTCGGTCTCGGTCCAGGCATGCTGTCGATCATCGGCACCACGCTGGCGGTGAATGTGATCACCACCACCCTCGTCATCTTCGCCAGCTTCCGCGAGGTCGATTCCGGTTACACCAAGGTGGTGCGGCTCTTGGGAGGCAACCGTTCCCAGGTGTTCCGCAAGGTCATTCTGCCGGCGGCCTACCCGGCGATCGTGTCCTCGCTGAAAGTGAATGTGGGGCTGTCGTGGGTCGGGGTCATTGTAGGAGAATTTCTCGTCTCGCAGCAGGGCCTCGGCTACTTGATCGTATATGGATTTCAGGTGTTCAACTTCACTCTCGTGCTGGGAACGCTGTTTCTCATCGCCATCGTGGCGACCTTGATGTATCAGGGCGTGGCCTGGCTGGAGAAGCGGCTGATCCGGTCGAAGTGAAGCGCCGGGCAAAAACGTACGGTCCGCCTACTGAGGAAGAAACTCAGCTAGGGCGGACTGTTTTGTTAGGTATAGATCGGTCTGCCGATGATATGCCCCATGTCGTATCGCTCACGCTGAATGTCGTCGGTCTTCCTTACCGAAAGTCAGGCTGATGGCATGAGTAGGGCAACCATCTGCACATTCAGCGCACAGAATGCATTCGGCGTTGTGCATGTTGTTCTTCTGCACCATATCGGCAACCTCTAGGCTCATGGGGCATTGCTTGGTGCAGCGCCCACAACGAACACAATTGGCGGGATCCGGTTGCAGATGCAGTGAAGGCAAACGCAATCTATTCCGAAACTGGGTGCCAAGGACCATGAAAGGAGCCATCCAGCAGATGGAATAGCACATTCCTCGTCTTCCCGTCACCAGAGCCAGCGAGGCAATCAGAGCTACGATGGCAAAATAGATGGCCAGTCCAGGGATACCCGCAGCGGATACTCCATGGTCGGTCATGTAGAAGAAATCAACAGCATGAATTCCCCCCGCAGCGGCAAAAGCTCCGATAATTCCGGCAATCCATGGGGCCCACAGAATGTACTTGATCCAGCGGATTCCTTTACGTCTGATTCTCTTGTCTACGACTAGTCTACATGCCTCCTGCAATCCTCCTGCGGGACATAACCAGCCGCAAAACGTGCGGCCCATAACCAGGGAGGAAGCAAACAGGGTGGCAAACACCAAAAAACTGCCCGAGATGATCCCTGAAACGCCTCCTTGAATAATTAAATAGGGTGAAAAATAGAACAGGGTGACAGGGAACAGAAGAAATGAGAGCAGCAGAAGAAATTGACGCAATTTTTGACGCTTCATATGCAGACGGTCCTTTCTTTCCGAGAGTCAAGCTTGTGAATGCGGCAGCAGCGTTGACGTAACTATAGCATTATGATATAGTTGCGTCAAGATGAAGAATGGTTGCTGCCTTGTGGCTGCCCTCTATTTCAAAAGGAGAACAAATGCCAAAAACGAATACTACGATTTATATTATTTTGGGCTTGTTGGATCATGAGCAACTCAGTGGTTACGATATCAAGAAGAAGATCGATCTTATGATCAGCCACTTCTGGGAGGTAGGGTTTGGGCAGATTTATCCTACCCTCAAGCTTCTGGAAGCTGAGGGCCTGATCGTCAAGCAATCCACCGAAAGCTCAAAAGGGCCGGAGAGGAACCTGTATGCTATCACTCCATCCGGTAAGGCGGCTTTACGGGAGTGGCTGCAGATTGGCGAGACCAAAGAGTACACTCGTTATGAAATTCTTCTAAAGCTTTTTTTTGGAAGTGAACTGGATACAGAAGAGAATATCAGGCGCATCAGTCTGTTTAAAGAACGTCATCAGCAGAATGTAAGCACCATTGAAATGTTCAAGCAAAATCTGAAGCCCATCCTCTCGCAGGATGAGGACCACCTATATTACTATTTAACGGTGCTTTTTGGGGAAGAGGTATATAGAGCTTATCTAAGTTGGGCGGAAAAGGCGGAAACCCTGCTCAGAGATTCCGCGCTGCGCAGACAGCGAGAAGACCATGGGAAAGAAGGAGAAAGCTGAAAAGAAGACTGGTCAGAACAGGAATTGCCTTGCCGGAAGGAGACAATGCAGCTTCCCTTCCGCACATATTCGTAGTCTTCGCGGCGCACTTGACCTGGCTTATCGGTTCCGATGGACGGGAATGCTCCAACCGTTGCACAGGTTGTTCATCCATGCAAATCAGCGGAATGTCCGGGTCGTAGGGAAGCGCGTAGGTTTCCAGGATATCCTCCATCCGCGCCACAAATTCGCTGTTATTCTGAGACGATCCGTCTAAAGCTATCTTTGAAAGGTTTGACACGAAAGTATATCATGGAGAAGGATTAGGAGTTCCAATCCATAGCGCGCCACCGTATTGTGAACCGATTGGATAAAATCGATCAGATCTATGAGAGGAGCATGGCATCTTCACAAATCGAAGGAGGGATAGACGTGGTGCCGCCAGAAATGAAAGCCATTTCCATCGCAATTACGATTTTTATCGCGTTTTGGACGGGAACCGCTTTATTCGCCACCATCAAGCCCAAAACCTTTTGGAGGGTCACCCAAGGCTGGAAGGCAACAAGAGAGCCCTCAACTGCGTATTTTGTATTTTCCGGAATCGGAACGGCAATCTGCACGATCATTGGTCTGTTATTGTTGCTCCAGCCGTATATACACAGATAAAGCTCAAGATCAGAGATGGAACAATTCAACGTTGACCCGTCAGTTCGCTTATTAATCAGCCCACCAAAAAGCCCCGCTGGACCCATGAAGTCCGGCGGGGCTCTTTATGCTTAACGGGAATCTTCCCGTCCACGCTTACATCAGGTTATCGAGGCTTCAAAGATATCCTTGATGGTTTCGGCCAGGAGCGAGTTGAACGCCTCGTCGCTTTGCTGGGCGGTGAGACCTTGGGAGAGCGCGCGCGAGAAGCTGGCGATCAGCCCGTGGTTCTTGGCGAGCAGCTCGTTGGCTTCCTTCTGGGAATAGCCGCCTGAGAGAGCGACGACGCGAACGACGTGCGGGTCCTTCATCAGATCGCTGTAAAAATCGACAACCGTCGGGATGGACAGCTTCAGCATGACGAGCACACCTTTGTCGAGGTCATTCAGCTGCTTCTGAATCTCGTCTTTGAGGAGACTCTCGGCCTCTTCCTTATCGGAAATGTGGATGTCGACTTCCGGCTCGATGATCGGAACGAGACCGGCGGCCGCGATCTGCTTGCCGATTTCAAACTGCTGCGCAACCACCTTGCGGATGCCTTGCGGGTTCGCTTGCTTGATTACGGAGCGCATTTTGGTGCCGAAAATATGCTTTTCGTTAGCGCGCTTCAGCAGGTCGTCGAGCCCGGGAATCGGCTTCATCACCTGCACGCCGTTCTCCTCGGCAGCGAGCCCTTGATCGACCTTGAGGAAGGGGACGATGCCCTTCTTCTCCCACAGGTAATCGGCGGTAAACTGCCCGTCTATGGTACGGTCCATCGTGTTCTCGAAGAGGATGGCGCCGAGAATGTACTCGGAATCGAACGCCGGACTCTTGATGATCCGCGTCCTCATCTCGTGTACCTTGGCATACATTTCTTCTTCGCCGGAATAGCGGCTTTCCTCAATGCCGTACTGCAGCAGCGCCTTCGGGGTGCTGCCCCCGCTTTGGTCGAGGGCGGCGATAAAGCCTTTTCCCGAGCGGATTCGATCGAGCTGTTCCTTGTTCATTGTTCTTTCTCCCTTCCCTTGCGTGATTGGAAATGGCAACTTGAACCTGTTTATTATAGCACTTTTGGTGAGGCGCATGCATGCGGGCCGAATGGAGCGCGTTAACCAATCGGGTGCGGGTAGCCCGGGAAAGAGCCGCAGGCGTGACGCTTGGGATTGTCCGCAGGTTGCCAATCCCTGTATAATAAATACGGAAGTTGGCCGGATGTGGAAGCCGGATGCGGGAGCGTGAGGAAAACAGCGGGAATTATGCCCGCTATTCTCCGGCGAAGACCTGCAGGCCGCGAATAGCGGTAATTTCGCCCGCTATCCTTTCAATAGCCGCCATTATGAGGGGCTAAGGTGGGTACAGCGGTAATTTCGCCCGCTATTTAAGAGGGATTGGATGAAGGTCCGTAAATAAAGGGAATTTTCACCTTAATTTCATCGGGTCATCGGGGAGACTGGCTGAAAGCCAACGAAGCGCCTCAACTGCTGCGAAACGGCGGAGACGCTTCTCCTGTAACCGAAGCAGAACAGAGAGGGAGGCAAGCAGATGGAAGTCGAACCTTACGAACGCAAGGCGTGGTACCACGAAACCGATCAGATGGGAATCATTCACCATTCCAATTACATCTGCTGGTTTGAGGAAGCGCGGGTGGATTTCATGGAGAAGATCGGCTTAGGCTATGAGCGGGTGATGGAGACGGGGATCGACCTGGCGGTAACGGGAGTGTCCTGCGATTACAAATCCATGGTCCGCTTCGGCGATGTGGTCCGGATTTACTGCTGGATCACCGAACTCACCGCCGCCCGGATGTCCGTGAGCTACCGGATCGTCGATGCGGCGAGCGGAGAGCTTCGCACCACGGGCGAAAGCCGCCACTGCTACTTCGACAATGCGAAGCGGCGTCCGGTATCGCTGCGGAAGGTGCTGCCCGAGCTCTACGAGCGGTTCGAGGCTTGCCTCGCGCAGCCGTTTCCCGAGCGGGGCGTGTAATCGGGCTTTGTCCGAAGGCGGACGAAGCGGCGCGGTCCAGACCCGCAACCGCAAGGGAGGCGATTCCCATGACGAAGGTAGATTCGGCTTCAAGTCTGGATAAACATGAATGATCCGCTTGAGACAGGGAGGATATGCAATGGACAAGCCTGCCCGGTTCAGAAGGGTAATTCAACACATATTCCTGTTTCGGCACAAGAGTCAGCACCTTTGACGGGCTTCCCGGCTGTGTGGAAAAGCTTACGGTGCCGGGCGGCGTCTATCTGCACATCACCCAGTTGGAGGTAAACGGAGATAATCCGTCCATCCAGTATCAGTTGGCGTTCCAGCGTCTCGATGAGATGTTTTTGTCTTCTCATCCTGAGTACGAGCGCGATTGGAGCAGGCATGTCATCGCCCGGTTCCGGCAGGCCAATTGCGCCTCGGTGTTTGTGCCGCTGTTGTTGTCCTGCCAAACCGAAAAACCAGGGTTTGACAACCATCTGCCAAAACGGTAACCTGAATGAAAAAGCATAGGAGCTGCGCTGAACTAACTTACCGGAAGAACTCAAGATGCGCGTACACAATGCGGGCATTTTGCGAGAAAATCGAGACATGTTAGGCAGGCGCAGTTCCCTAATTCGGCGATGAAAGAGCGAAAGTACGTGGGGCCTGTTGATGCAGCGATCCGGGGGCGGTGGAAGCCCGGAACAACAGCCAGGGAAGAGGCACTCCCGAGCCGAGCGCGAAGAAGGCGGACGCAGCTTGCGCGGACGGACCCGATGATTCGGGGCGGCCGGGCAGAGCGTCAACCGGGGTGGAACCGCGGGAGCAGCAGCTCCCGTCCCCGGACAAGAGATCATCTTGTCCGGCGGGCGGGAGCTTTTTTGACGCCACAAAATCAGAAATAGAAGGAGCACGAAACGCGATGAGCACACAAGCGAGCATGGAGCAGATCACGGCGATCGCCAAGCATCGGGGGTTTATTTTCCCGGGATCGGAGATTTACGGAGGATTGGCTAACACCTGGGATTACGGCCCCCTGGGCGTGGAGCTGAAGAACAACGTGAAGAAGGCTTGGTGGAAAAAGTTTATCCAGGAATCCCCTTACAACGTTGGCTTGGATGCGGCGATTCTGATGAACCCCAAGACCTGGGTGGCTTCCGGCCACGTGGGCAATTTCAACGACCCGATGATCGACTGCAAGCAGTGCAAAGCCCGCCACCGGGCCGACAAAATCATTGAAAACGCACTGGCCGCCAAAGGGATTGAGCTCGTGGTGGACGGCCTGAGCTTCGACCAGATGATGGACCTGGTGCGGGAGCATCATATCGTCTGTCCCGAATGCGGAGCGTTCGATTATACCGACATCCGCCAGTTCAACCTGATGTTCAAAACCCATCAGGGCGTCACCGAGACGAGCGCCAGTGAGATTTACCTGCGGCCGGAGACGGCTCAGGGCATCTTCGTCAACTTCAAGAACGTCCAGCGCACCATGCGCAAGAAGCTGCCCTTTGGCATCGGCCAGATCGGCAAGAGCTTCCGCAACGAGATCACGCCCGGCAACTTCACCTTTCGCACCCGGGAATTCGAGCAGATGGAGCTGGAATTCTTTTGCAAGCCTGGCGAGGACCTGAAGTGGTTTGAATACTGGCGCGGCTTCTGCAGAGATTGGCTGCTGAACCTGGGGATGAAGGAAGACAGCATCCGCCTGCGCGACCACTCCGCCGACGAGTTGTCCCACTACAGCAACGGCACGACGGACATCGAATACCGCTTCCCGTTCGGTTGGGGCGAGCTGTGGGGCATCGCCGACCGCACGGACTACGACCTGAAGCAGCACATGGAGCATTCCGGCGAGGATTTCAACTACATCGATCAGGAAGCGAACGAGCGGTACATTCCCTACTGCATCGAACCGTCCCTGGGCGCGGACCGCGTCACTCTGGCCTTCCTGATCGACAGCTACGAGGAACAGGCGCTGGACAAGGACGACAGCCGCACGGTGCTGCATCTGCATCCGGCCCTGGCTCCCTTCAAGGCGGCGATCTTTCCGCTCTCGAAAAAGCTATCCGACGGCGCGGGGCAAATATTCGCCAGCCTGTCCAAGGATTTCATGGTGGACTACGACGATACCGGCTCGATCGGCAAGCGGTACCGGCGTCAGGACGAAATCGGCACGCCCTTCTGCATCACCTACGACTTCGAATCCGAGCAGGATGGCCAGGTGACCGTCCGCGACCGGGACACGATGGAGCAGATGCGGATGCCGATCACCAACCTGAAGGGCTTCCTGGAAGGCAAGCTGGCCTGGTAAAAGCGAAAGCCGCCATGCCTTGAGATGGGCATTGCGGCTTTTTGCCGGAGCTGGATGAGACGGCAGGTCAGAACACGAATTTCGAAATGAATAGAATCGAGTAAAAGCAAAGCGTGAAGGCGAGGACGATATCCGCCGAGGATTTAACGAAATCCGGCGCTTTCCGCAGCAGCAGGGCGCCCATCAGATAGAGGACGAACAAGCCGCCTACGTAGCGGGGGCCGCTCAGAAGTCCGGTCGGCGAGAATGAGACGATCACGTACGCGAGCGCAAAAGCCGCGTAGGAAAGGCGAAGTCTCCTCGCGCAGAGCAGGAGCAGGGCGAGCGCCAGGAAGAACAGCAGGATGCCGGGAATCCAGATGCCGAAGGCATAGCGGGGCTCGCCGGTAAAGATCTTGCCGGCGTGGCGGGCGAGCAGATCGGCGAACAAGCCGAACCGCTGCTTCCAATGTTCTCTCTGGTAGATGAGGAATTGGAAGGCGTTGCCGGTGACCATTTTGTTGACAGTTAGATAGATCCCGATCCCTGCAGCGGGCAGGAGGACGGCGGCAAGGCGCTGTAGGAGACCGCCGAGCAGGACGCCGCGCTTGCTCTCCTTGTCACGGAAGCGGCGGAAAAACTCGTGATCGTACAAAATCTCGATCAGGATCGGCACGATGAGCAGCACCCCGTGGTTGCGCGTGAGAGCGGCCAGCATGGCGAAAAGTCCGGCGAGCAGCCATTTTTTCCTCCGCAGGGCGTAGAAGGTCAGGACGGTAAAGGCGATGAACACGGATTCCGTGTAGGCGATGCTGAAGAAGAAGGAGAACGGGAACAGGAGCAGAAGTTTGGCGCTCAGGATGCCGGTTTCCGAGTCCCGGTATTCCCATTCCACCAACCGGACCAGGTAATACAGCGCGATCAGCAGGAACAGATTGGAGACGACAACTCCGGCGATAAAATACCCTCCGGGAATCACGTAGTGAAACAGCTTCACAAGCGCCGGATAGAGCGGGTAAAAGCAAATCGCCAGCCGGTTGTGGGCGGTGTCCGAGCGGTAGCCGAATTGGGCGATGCTGAGGTACCATTCCGTATCGTAAATTTTGAACAGCTTGATGAGTGTGGCGACCAGGGGAGGCATTGCCTTGAGCATCGCCGCCTTGTAGGCGTAGGCGCCGAGAAAGATGGACGCTCGGGTGACGGCGTAATAGAGCAGCACTCTTGTCCAGAGCTTGGCCCGGGGAAGAGGCTTGAAATCGGCAGCCGCCGGAGCCGGATAAACGAGAGCGGTGCCCGGCGAGGCCAGCCGGAGCGTGGACCCGATGTACTCATGGACGAACTTGACGGCCAGGACGGAGAAGCAGGCGAGGGCGAGCAGCAGGGAAGAATAGCGGACGAGCTCTTGGGCGAATGACATGGGCAACATCCTTTGATCGCTTGATTGGAGTGCAGCGTTCCTCTCGATTATAGGGACTTGCTTCCAGCTTGGCAATGGCGGACTTGTTCCCGGCTAGCGCGACCCGTCGGCATGAAAAACGGCCCATCTCCCTGGCGAAGGGAGATGGGCCGCGGGGCCGGCTGCAGGCTCAGCCGCGGCGAATTCGAACCGCTAGCGTTCGTTCGAATGGTATTCGTTGGGCGCGAGGGTCTCTTCACCACTGCCGTTTACGTTCTTGATGGCGCTCTTGCGCCCATTGCGCCATTCTCCGGTATGCTTCGCTTTGTCGCGCTCGTCGCCCGGCTTCTTGTCGCGCTTGGCCATCGGGGTTCCTCCTGTCGGTGAGGTGGTTGCACGGTACTACCGCCGAATAGGATTCCCCGATCGAAGAGGATTCATGAACGGGGAGCAGGGTGCTCGCAGCTGCTGATGCGTTGGGATGCCCGCTTGAAGTCTTGTCCGCGGCTGATATACCGCGTATACTGGCAAAAAGAAACATAGCGATGGGGCGCAGCGGAAGCACTTCGGGAGTGCTGCCATCTTGGTCAGGGGTTAACGGACAACGGACATTTGCGACGCTTATCCGGCCAAAACCATCTCATCCCGTCTGCAACGGACATACGGAACGCTTACAAGCGGAATTTTGCAGGTAGAAGGAGAAAATCAGGGAGAAGCGTCGCTCATGTCCGTTGCCTGTTTCAACTCATCAGCCTTCTCGGCAGGTAATGCTGCAAGGCGATGCAAAAGGAATCCAAACAACAAAGAAATCCAAACTGCCGTTGTTGCTAACCGTTTGCACCAATAGATTGTTCCCGCGCCAATGGCGCTATCGCACTAGGAGGTCTGTCAATGCTTGTCCGTGTCGTCAAATCATCCGTCGCCGCCGCCGTTGCCATCGAGGGGGCGTTGCTGCTTGAGCTCAACAATTCGTATACGGCCGGACTGTTCGCCATTCTCGGCATCGATTCCACGAAAAAGCGCAGCATGCGGAGCATCGTCAGCCGCTTCATCGCCTCGGTCATCGGGCTCCTGGTGGCGACGGCGGCTTTTTATCTGCTCGGCTATCATGTGTGGGTCATCGGGCTTTACATCTTCGTGCAATACCTGGCCTTGTACAAAATGAAGATGCAGGACGGGATCGTCATGAGCTCCGTCATCATGCTGCATCTCTACGCGGCCCGGGAGACCACGCTGCCCCTGATCGGCAACGAGGTGATGCTGCTCGCCATGGGGCTTGGGGTGGCGGCAATCATCAACCTCATCTATACCCCGCGCTCGGAGCTGCAGATGATGCGGACGAAGGACGCGGTGGAGGCGAACTTCTCGCTCATCCTGCGGGAGATCGCCGGGCATCTGCGGGATGTCGACCGAGTATGGGGTGGCGCGGAGCTTTTGACCGCGATGGAGAAGGTGGAGGAAGGCGTCAAGCTGGCCACGGAAGCGGACGAGAACGCGCTGTTCCAGAACAAAGGGGAGTGGCATACCTATTTCGAGATGCGGCAGCTGCAGCTGTACTCGATCCAGCGGATGCTCGATCTGGTGGCCCAGGTCTATCAAAACCTGCCGCATGGGGAGGCGGTGGCGGAGCTGTTCGAGGCGCTGGCGGAAGATTTGAAGAATCCGTATTACACGGGGAGGATCGAGGTGGAGCTGGCCGAGCTCGACGCCGGTTTCAAGCGGATGCCGCTGCCGGAGGACAGGCACGAATTCGAGGTGCGCTCGGCGCTCCTGCAGCTCAACCTGGAGCTGAAAACCTTCCTGTCCATCGCGCGGCAGCTCAAGAAGAAGCGGCCGCAGGCGCAGGTCGAGGCGGAGGCCTGAAAGATTTTGCTTCTAAACGGGAACCGGACCGGCATATCCTGAAAGGGAAGCGCCGGCCGTTTGTCGTGGTAAGGCAGCCGCCCAAATATTTCACAGGGAGTTGTCACCCTAGACGAATGTCCTGCATACAATTTTAAAAGAATGATTGTATGGAGGAGGTTGAAACATGTCCATCACAGATAAAGACTTGCAATTAAGGGAAATCATAACGAAAGCTGTATGCGGCAAAGGTCGTAAATTCAGTCAGGTGAGCCATACCGTAACTCCGTCTAACGCTCCAACCAGCATCCTGGGCGCCTGGATCATCAATAACCAGTACGAAGCGGTTCATTCCACGAGCGGGGTGGAAGTGATCGGGTCGTATGATATCAACATCTGGTACTCCTACGACCGGAACACGAAGACCGACGTAGCTAAGGAAACGGTCTCTTATGTGGATGTGGTCCCGCTGTCGTATCTGGACAAAAAACATAAACCGGCGACGGCGGAAGTCTACGCGGTGGCGGTCACCGATCCGAACTGCGTGGAAGCGAGCATCTCCGGATCCGGCGTGATCATCCGGGTGGAGCGCGAATTCAAGGTGGAGATGACGGCGGAGACCAAAGTCTGCGTGGTCGTCAATCCGAACGGTCTGGCCGGAGACGAAAAGAGCTTTGACTTCGACGGCTCCGACGATGCCGAATATGACGATCTCGACCTGGAGCTCCTTGACGAGGAACTGAGCTGATTTTGTACAGCATATGCGAAGCGAGGGGCAGCTGCTGAGGGCGGATGCCCTCTTTTGCATGAAAATGGGCGCATGCGGAGAGCGCGGGGCAGCGATCGGGAGGCTGGCCGCGGCGCCGATATGATCGGACAAGGATGGGGCGAAGGGGGAGAGGCGGTTGAGATGCTTTTTTCTGCATGCCGGGGAAAAGGGGGCGGAGCGGTTCGCCGAGCGGCTCGTGTTTCCGCATGGGCGCAAGCTTCCGGCGGACGGGCCGTGGGATGCCGTCATCCGCTACGGGGCGCTTGCGCCTGAGCCGGCCGAGCCGGTGCTCTTGGGGCGGATCGCCCCTCTGCTGCGGGTGAAGAAGGGACAGACCGCCGGCGAATTGCTGCGGCAGTGCGGGCTGAAGACGGCGGGACGGCTCGCCGCCGGAACGGGGCGGCCCGGCGGCCGGGGCCGTGTTTGGAAGCGGCCCGGAGCTGCCGGGAACCTGGAGGCTCGGGGCGGCGAAGCGGGGCGGCCGGAGGGAGCGGATGGCCGCCGCAGCGGTGGAGAAGAGAGCCGTCAGCGCGCCGGCGAAATCATGAACCGCGCAGCGGAGCGGATGGAAGAAACCGGTGGCGATCGACCAAGTTTCGGCGCGGCGGAGAGCGGGGAGGCGGCCCGTCATTCGGCCGGGACGGCAGCTCTGCCATCGGCCGGTCCGGCTTGCGTCTGGGAATTCCGGATTCCGGTGTTCCAGCTCGACGCCTTGGCCGTCTACGCGCGGAGGATGGCGCCGCCCGGCAGCGGCGTGCTCATGCGGCGGAAGGAACGGGCGTTCCGCGAGCTGCCGGAGGCGGAGCGGCATCACCGGGCGAGCCGGGCCGTGCGGGACGCGGTGCGGGCGGTGTACACGCTCGGCCTGGACTACGGCCTGGTGACGCTGGTTTCGACCGCGGACGGGGATACGCTGATCTGCGAGGTGGACGCCGAGCCGGATCTCGCCGCCCCGTGGGCGGAGCGGCTGGCCGACGCGATGAATCGCTTCGCGGCGGAGGATTGGCCGGAGCGGCCGGAGCTTCTCCTCGGCGCCGATCCGGAGTTCGTGCTGCGGGGACCGGACGGGCGGGTCGTCCCCGCGTCGCGGTTCCTCGAGCGGCAGGGCAAGGTCGGCTGCGACGCGGTGATCCTGAGCGGCCATCGGGTGATCCTGCCGCTGGCCGAGCTGCGCCCGGACCCGAGCCCGGATGCCGCCGGGCTCGTGCAGGGCCTGCGGCGGACGATGCGCGCCGCCGCCCGGAAGCTGCCAGGCGGCGAGGAGCTCGCCTGGCAGGCCGGCGGCATGCCGGTGAAAGGATTGCCCCTCGGGGGGCATATCCATTTCAGCGGCATGCCGCTTGCAAGCGCGCTGCTTCGCGCGCTGGACAATTACTGCGCCCTCCCCCTGCTCCTCCTGGAGGGGGAGGGCTCGCACCGCCGGCGGCCGCGGTATGGCCGCCTGGGGGATTGCCGCCGCAAGTGCCACGGCGGCTTCGAATACCGGCCGCTGCCGAGCTGGCTGGCCTCGCCGGAGCTCGCGGCCGGGGTGCTGGCGCTGGCGCGCACGGTCGCGCTGCACTGGCGCGAGCTGCGCCAGGACCCGCTGCAGCACCCCGGCCTGCGGCAGCATTATTACCGCGGCGAAGCCGACCCGCTGCGGCCGGCTGCGGCCGGCCTGTGGGCGGAGCTGGAGTCGCTCGCGGCCTACCGCGAGCAGGCCGGCGAGCTGGCCTGGCTGAAGCGGGCGCTCTTCGCTGCGCCGCCCCCCGGCGGGCTCATCGACGCAGCCGGCGACTTTCGCGCCGCCTGGGGCATCGGGCCGACGGATTATCCCGCCGCCTGCGAGCCGCCGGCCGCCGCGGGCAGCCGCCCCTTCACCGCAGTGTCCGCCGCTTCCCAGGCGGTGCTGTTCGTGTAAATTTATTACCAGAAGAACGTACAATAAACGGGCAGTCAGCGAGAAAATCGTGATGCGTTATTTTGGCGCAGTTCCTCAGTTCCTCCGTTCATCAATTCGATGAACTTGTCACCGCTGATCGAGAGCGGGACATTGCGCATGGTCATCATGCCCACCTGGGAGGGCGGCAGGTTTATGTCCAGCTGAATTTCAAAGAGCGAGCCGTCCTTCATCTCCTTAGCGGCAAATTCCCGGGTGACATACGAGATTCCCAGCCCTCTGCGGGCAAATTCGATCAGAAGATCGACGCTTCCGACCTCGATCGCGGGCTTGATCGCGTAGCCGTAGCCGTGAACGAGCTCGGTAATCGCCATCCGCGCCCGGCTGTTGCGGGAGAAGAGGATGATCGGGTATTGCAGGAGACTATCCAGCGACAACACCTTGCCCTTGAGATCGGCGTATCGCGCTCCGGCGACGAAGCACTCCCGCAGCTGAATCGTTTCCGTGACCGCCAGCTGGGGATCGACGATCGGCAGGCGCACCACGCCCATATCGATTTTGCCCTCCTTCAGAAAGGAGATGATTTCCGGGGTGGTTCCATGATTCAGATAAAGCCGGATTTCGGGATACCTCTGGTGATAGCTCTCCAGGTACGGAAGCAGGTAATGCTTGAACAGCGAGTCGCTGCCGCCGATTCTCAGCTCGCCGCTCTCCAGATTTTTCAGGGCGGTCATCTTTTTCTCGGCCAGGGTGATGAGAAGCTGGGATTGCTCGATATAGGAATGCAAGACGGCCCCCTCCTGCGTGAGAACGACACCTTTGGAGTTTCGGTAAAAGAGGGTGAGGCCGAGCCTATCTTCCAGCTGTTTAATGGCATGGCTCACGCTCGGCTGGGTGAGATATAATTCCTTGGCCGCCTTGGACAAGCTGCCTGTTTTTGCCGCCCGATAGAAAATCTTGTACAGCTCGTCATTATTGGTCATAGACACAGTCTATATCTCCTCTGAAATCTATTGATTACTTGCATGGCACCTACTCGTATTATAGTGGAACTAAGAACGGGGAACCAGCCACAAGCGCCAGAAAATTACGAGGAAAAGAAGGAGACTGCCATGCAACTAGTCAAAACCATTGACCAACTGGCGATCGATACCATTCGCACGCTGTCCATCGACGCGATCAATGCGGCCAATTCCGGCCATCCGGGGCTGCCGATGGGAGCGGCGCCGACCGCTTACGCTCTCTGGGCGGGAATCATGAACCACAATCCGAATCATGCCGGCTGGTTTAATCGCGACCGCTTTGTCTTGTCGGCTGGCCACGGTTCCGCTATGCTGTACAGCTTGCTGCATCTGTCCGGCTACCGGGTGTCGCTGGACGATCTCAAGCAGTTCCGCCAGCTGAACAGCCGGACGCCGGGACATCCGGAATACGGCCACACGGACGGAGTGGACGCTACGACGGGACCTTTGGGCCAAGGCATCGGCATGGCCGTCGGGATGGCCATGGCCGAGGCTCATTTGGCCGCGAGATTCAACCGGGAGGGCTTGCCGGTCATCGACCACTACACCTATGCCCTCGCCGGCGACGGCTGCCTGATGGAGGGCGTCTCCTACGAGGCGATGTCCATGGCCGGGCATATGAAGCTGGGCAAGCTCATCGTCCTGTATGATTCCAATGGGATCTCGCTGGACGGCAATTTGAACATGTCCTTTGGAGAGGATATCCGCAAGCGTGCGGAATCGGTCAACTGGGAATACTTGAAGGTCGAGGACGGCAATGACGTCCCGGCCATTGCGAAAGCGATCGAGGCTGCCAAGCAAAACCTCCAACAGCCGACCCTGATCGAGATTCGCACGGTGATCGGCTACGGCAGCAAGAAGGTGGCGGGAACCAACAAGGCTCACGGCGCTCCGCTCGGCAAAGAAGAGGCGCGGGCAACGAAGGAAGCCTACGGATGGCCGTATGAGGAGGAGTTCTTCGTTCCCGAGGAAGTCAGGCTGCATTTTGCACAAGTGAAGCAGCGGGGCGCCGCCAAGGAAGAAGAGTGGAACCGGCTGCTGGCGGCTTATTCCAAGGCGCATCCCGAGCTGGGCCGGGAGCTTGCGCAAGCCATCCTGGGGAGCGTGACGATCGAAGCGGCGGACATCCTCACATTCGATACCGGCAAGAGCTTGTCCACCCGGGTGGCGAGCGGCGAGGCGATCAACCACTATGTGAAAAAGGTGCCGGCCCTGTTTGGCGGAAGCGCGGACCTGTCCCATTCGACCATGACTCATATGAACGGGGAGCCCGCGTTTGCCATTGAGGATTATGCCGGACGCAATGTTTATTTCGGCGTGCGCGAGCATGCGATGGGCGCGGTCGGCAACGGCCTGGCGCTGCATGGCGGCATCAAGCCGTTCGTCAGCACCTTCTTCGTCTTCAGCGACTACCTGCGCCCGGCGATCCGGTTGGCCGCGCTACAAAAGCTGCCGGTCATCTATGTGTTTACCCACGACTCGATCGCGGTCGGGGAAGACGGGCCGACCCATGAGCCTGTGGAGCATTTGGCCGCCCTGCGCACCATTCCCGGACTGACGGTGATCCGCCCCACCGATGCCAACGAGACGGCAAGCGCTTGGGCTTATGCTCTTGAACAGACGGAAGGCCCGGTGGCGCTCGTGCTCAGCAGGCAGAACCTTCCCGTATACGAGGCGACCCGGGCGAATCTGGAGGGAGTGCGGCGGGGCGCGTATATTTTGACGGAAACGGGCGACCGGCCCGACGTGATCCTGATCGCGACGGGGTCGGAGGTATCGCTGGCCGCCCGCGCCAAAGAAGAGCTGGAGCGTGAGGGCATCTCGATTCGCGTCGTCGCTATGCCCAGCCGCGAACGGTTCGAGCGTCAGCCGGAGGCCTACAAGGAGAGCGTTCTTCCCCGCTCGGTCAAGAAGCGGGCCGCGATCGAAGCCGGCATCTCGCTCGGATGGGAACGCTATGCCGGTCCCGAGGGGATCGTCCTGTCGATCGACACCTTCGGCGCTTCCGGGTCGGGCAACGCGGTGATGGAAGCCTTCGGATTCTCCGTCGGTCAAGTCGCCAGCCGGGTCAAGAAAATGTTACAATAAGGTGAAATCCATGCGCCCGCATGAAAAAATAAAGGAGGCTGAATCCCGATGAAATTCTTTATCGACACCGCCAATCTGGCCGATATCAAGAAGGCGTACAAGATCGGCGTGCTCTCCGGCGTTACGACGAATCCCTCGCTGGTGGCGAAGGAGGGCGTGAAATTCGAGGACCGGATCGCCGAGATTTTGCGGGAGGTTCCCGAAGTGGAATCCGTCTCCGCGGAAGTCACCCCCGACGCGCTGACGGCGGAGGAAATGATCGCCCAGGCCAATGAGCTGATCAAGATCAACGATTACGACAAGCGGATCACGATCAAGCTGCCGATGACGCTGGCCGGGCTGGAAGCTTGCCGCTACTTGTCCCAAAAGGGCGTTAAAACCAACGTGACACTGATCTTCACGGTCAATCAGGCGCTCCTCGCCGCCCGCGCCGGGGCCGCCTATGTCTCGCCGTTCCTGGGCCGCCTCGACGACATCTCGGAAGACGGCGTGCAATTGGTTGCGAAGATAGCCGAGCTGTTCCGGCTGCACCAGCTGCCGGCGCAGATCATCGCGGCATCCGTCCGCCATCCCGATCACGTCACGCGCGTTGCGATGGCCGGCGCGCATATCGCCACCATTCCCTTCGCGGTGATCGAGCAAATCTCGAAGCATCCGCTGACGGACCAGGGTATAGATAAGTTTGCGGCCGATTGGAAGAAAGCAGTCCAGTAAGGAACTGCGCTGAATTAAGGAGCTGCGCTGAACGAACATGCCGGATGGACGTAAGAAGAACGTACACAAATAGACAACCAAGAGGCAGGAAGCCCTTCTCCCGGGAAGACGGGGGAGTAAGGGCTTCTTTCTCTTTTTGCGGAGGGAGGTGCCTGATTCGCGGCAAATTCGCATATTGGACTGAACAGTGAAAAGTTCTTGCCGAAAAGGACAGCACAAACCGGCACTCGCCGCTTGCCTGTAGGGCGGTGTGGCAGATCGAACGGGCAGGCAATCGTTACGGAAAATTTTAATGATTTGGGATATCGCTATTCCGGCGCGAAAGGCGACTGTGCGAAGAATAGTGCTTTCCCAAATCGTTATTCTAACGCCCCTCGCGGACGAGCTGGGCAAACAACTCTGAGTCCCAAACCAGCAAAAGACGCAGGCTGTACGCAAGTAAAAATGGCCGCTTGGGCAACTGGCACCATCCGCGCTTGCTGCGCCGACCGCTTTGCCGCATGTTTGCGCCGACCGCTTTGCCGCATGTTTGCGCCGACCACTTTGCCGACGTTTGCGCCGACCGCCTAGTTGCATGTTTGCGCCGACCGCTTTGCGCCAACCTCTTACCGCAATGGGCGGCGATCCGCCGATCCAATTCCTGGAATCTCGCCAGATTGACTCAAGAAAAAGCCGCAATCGTTTGCTGCGGCTGACCGGGGTCAACGTGTACGTTGCAGTCCTTTTGGCTACTCTCCCTTTGACTCAGGATCAAGGCGCACGGCTTCAGGAGGGTCATTCTACCCGATATGGATAAGCGTGCTAAAGCGGACAAAGAGCTTTCCTTATAGGGATGATCCTGCAGAATGGCCTTCGAAGCGATGATGTGGGATAACGATGCGGGATGTTGCTTCGAGATGCTTCAGAGTGTTGCTGCGATTCCCCGAGAGCCTGCAAAAACCGGAGGATCAAGCGAGTCCCTGATGATATGGGATAGTATCCAAAAGGATCCAAAAGGCAGTTGCCTTCTCCCCCCAAACCTCACTCCACCCTTCCAATTTCCATCAACGTTCAGTGCAATTCGCTGATTTATAGGGAACGAACTTCTGGCATGCTACTAGGTGCCGCAAGTCAAAGGAAGCAAAGGGGCGCAATCGCAAACAACGTTATCCGGGGACGGAGACATCGGCCTTGCCGGGAAGCTGACGGATTTGGAGCGCGACCGATTGGTCTGCGGGCGGCATCATGCAGCAACGGACGTGTGCAACGGACATGTGCGACCGTTAGCACCGGAAATTCACGCTGCGGGCGATGCAACGGACTTCAGCGACGCTTAGCTTCCGATTTTCTCCTTCTACCGGCAACCTTCTGCTTCTAAGCGTCTCGCCTGTCCGTTACACACAGAAGGAGTTGGTTTTGGCCGGCTAAGCGCCGCTCGTGTCCGTTGTCCGATTGATTGCACCCTTGTCCTCGATTGCACCGTTGTCCGATTGATTGCACCCTTGTCCCCGAATCGCATGGTCTGCTTTTCTGTGCGCTTTGTCTGTTCCCTTTTCGCCAGCCAGGGGCTTTTCAGCTTGCAAGTCTCGAGCCAACCCGTAAGCGTTTGCCTTGCGCTCACCCCTTTTCTCTACGAGGAACGCGCGGCTCTGTGGTATACTGGTAGGTGAAGTTTTGCCGCAGTACGCTGTCAACCCTAATCGTGTGCTTATGGTGCGCCGTCAATGGGTATCGGAATGTAGTGCGGGGAGCATCGTTTTGGAGTTGACGGCGTACTAGTGCTTTTTGGAGGATGGAACCTTTGACGTATACACCGATGATGCAGCAGTATCTGGCGGTCAAGGCCGAGGTGCCAGATGCGTTTTTGTTTTTTCGGTTGGGAGATTTCTATGAAATGTTCTTTGAAGACGCCATCCGGGCGTCCCGCGAGCTGGAGCTGACCCTGACCGGCCGGGAGGGAGGCTTGGAGGAGCGCATTCCCATGTGCGGCGTCCCCTATCACTCGGCGGAGACCTACATATCCCGGCTGATCGAAAAAGGCTACAAAGTCGCGATCTGCGAGCAGATGGAGGACCCGGCCACGGCCAAGGGCATGGTGCGGCGCGAGATCGTGCGGATCGTCACGCCCGGTACGCTGATGGATGGCAAGCTCTTGAACGAGCGGGCGAACAACTATATCGCCTGCGCGGTCGAATCCGGCGACCGGTACGGGTTCGCCGCCTGCGACTTGTCCACCGGCGAGCTGCATGTCACTTGGCTGGGCAGCGGCTCGGATCGCCTCGCGGACGAGCTGACCGCCTTCCAGCCTGCCGAGCTTCTGGCGCACGGTCCGATGCTGGAGCGGCTCGCCGCGCTGCCGATGGTCGCAGGCGTGCCGCGGACGGATTGGAACCGGCGCGATGAGGAATTCGTGCGCGGGCATTTCGCCGCCGACACGCTGGAGCGGCTCGATCCGGCGGCGCGCAACGCTGTCGTGCTGCTGATGACCTACCTGAAGGAGACGCAGAAGCGGTCGCTCGCCCACATCACGGAAATCCGCTTCTATGAGACGGATGAGTTCATGACGATGGACCCGTTTACGCGGAGAAATCTGGAGCTTACGGAGACGGTGCGCGAGCGGGCGAAGAAGGGCTCGCTGTTCTGGCTGCTCGACGAGACCGAGACCGCCATGGGCGGACGGCTCCTGCGCCGCTGGATCGAGAAGCCGCTCTACAGCAAGAGCCGCATCGAAGAGCGGCTGGAGGCGGTGGACAAGCTGGTGAACCGCCTGATCGAGCGCGAGGAATTGCGCATGGTGTTGCGCGATGTCTACGATCTGGAGCGGCTAGTCGGCCGCGTATCATACGGCAGCGCGAACGGGCGGGATCTCGCCGCGCTGCGCCGCTCGCTCGAGCAGATGCCGGCGTTTCGCGCTGCCTGCCTGGCCACCGGCTCGGCGACGCTGCGGAAGCTCGCGGAGAACCTCGACGAATGCGCCGATGTGCGCGAGTGGATCGAAGCGGCGCTGGTCGAGGACCCGCCTCTGTCGGTGAAGGAGGGCGGCGTGATCCGGGAGGGCTATCACGAGCATCTTGACCGGCTGAAGGAGGCGAGCCGCGACGGCAAAACCTGGATTGCCGGGCTGGAGCGGCAGGAGCGGGAGCGCACCGGCATCAAGTCGCTCAAGGTCGGCTATAACAAGGTGTTCGGCTATTATATAGAAGTGACGCGCTCGCATCTCGGGTCGCTGCCGGAGGGTCTCTATGAGCGCAAGCAGACGCTGGCGAACGCCGAGCGCTTCATCACGCCGGAGCTGAAGGAGAAGGAGGCGCTCATCCTCGAGGCCGAGGAGAAGATGTTCGGGCTGGAATACGAGCTGTTCTGCGGGCTGCGCGATCGCATAGCCGGCGAGACCCGTCGCTTGCAAAAGCTCGCCGAGGCCGTCGCCGCCGTCGACGTCCTGCAATCCTTCGCCGCCGTCAGCGCCGCGAACCGGTTCACCCGCCCGGTGATCACGGAGGGCTACGACCTGGTCATCGAGGGCGGGCGGCATCCGGTGGTGGAGGCGGTCATGGGCGACGCCGCCTTCATCGCCAACGGGACGCGGCTCGTCCGGGAGGACACCCGCGCGCTGCTCATCACCGGCCCGAACATGGCCGGCAAGAGCACTTACATGCGCCAGGTGGCGGTGCTGTCGATCATGGCGCAAGTCGGCTGCTTCGTTCCGGCCGAGCGCGCGGAGCTGCCGCTCGTCGATCGCATCTTCACGCGCATCGGCGCGGCGGACGATCTGATCGGCGGCCAAAGCACGTTCATGGTCGAGATGATGGACATCCGCGTCATGACCGAGAAGGCGACCGAGAAGAGCCTCGTCATCATCGACGAGCTCGGTCGGGGAACCTCGACCGGAGAGGGGATGGCGATCGCCCAGGCGGTGATCGAATTCTTGCACGACCGGATCGGCTGCAAGACTCTGGTGTCGACGCATTTTCACGAACTGGCCCATCTGGAAGAGAGCCTCGCTTACCTGCACAACGCCTGCATGGCCGTGAAGGAGAGCGGGCAGGAGGTCACCTTCCTGCGCAAGCTCATCCCCGGCGCGGCGAGCACGAGCTACGGCATCTACTGCGCCCGGATCGCCGGCTTGCCGGAGTCGATCATCGAGCGCTCATACACGCTCCTGAACGTCTTTGAGACGAAGGGAGCGGAGGAGCAAGCGGCGGTGTCGGAAGCGGCTCCGGCGCGAAGCGGACGCGGGGAAGGGCTGCCGGAGCGGCGGCAGGAGATGACGGGACCAGGGGCAGTTGAGAAGACCGCCGGGGGCGCAGGGGAATTGGCCATGGCGTCCGGCGCCGGAGCGCCAGCCGGTGGGCTAGCCCCCGCATACACGTCTTCGCTCGCTCCGTCTCCTGCCGACCCTTCCGCCTCCGAAGCGGAAGCGGAAGTGATCCAGCTCAGCCTGTTCGCCGAACCGGCTGTGGACAACTCCCATTCCCGCAAGGCGGACGCGAAGCTGCAGCAGATGGCCGACCGCTTGCGCTCGGCCGATCTGATCAATATGACGCCGCTTGCAGCGATGAATTTCCTGTTTGAGCTGAAGCAAAAGCTGAACGAAGCGGATGCGAAGGCGGGGCGGTAAACGCCGGCGTTTCAAGAAAGGGGGAGCCTCATGGGGATCATTAACATTCTGGACGATCATATCGCCAACCAGATCGCTGCGGGCGAAGTGGTGGAGCGCCCTTCCTCCGTTGTCAAAGAGCTGGTGGAGAACGCGATCGATGCCGGCAGCACGCGGGTTGACGTCACTATCGAGGAGGGCGGCCTGCAGTTGATCCGCGTCAAGGACAACGGTTCGGGCATCGCCGACGACGATTGCGAGATCGCCTTCGCCCGTCATGCCACGAGCAAGATCAAGAACGGCAAGGAGCTGTTCCAGATCCGTACGCTCGGCTTCCGCGGCGAGGCTCTGCCCAGCATCGCCGCGGTCGCCAAGGTGGAATGCATCACCACCGGGCGGACCGACGGTTTGGGCCGCCGCCTCGTCATCGAGGGCGGCTCCTTTGTCTCCGTGGAGGAGACGGCCGCAGAGCGCGGAACCGACATCCGGGTCCGCGAGCTGTTCTATAATACGCCGGCCCGGCTGAAATACATGAAGACGATCCAGACAGAGCTCGGCCACATCTCGGATTATCTGTACCGGATCGCCATGGCCCATCCGGAAATCGCCTTTACGCTTCGGCATAACGGGCATGCGCTGCTGAACACGCTCGGCAACGGGGATCTGCTCGCGGTGCTCGCTGCCGTCTACGGGGGGACTACGGCGAAGAGCATGGTGGAGGTGCAGGCGGAGGATCTGGACTACGTCGTTCACGGCTTCGTCTCCCGGCCGGAGACGACCCGCACCGGGCGGGCGGCGCTTACGCTCGTCGTGAACGGCCGCTACATCCGCAGCTTCGCTGCCACTCAGGCGATCCTGCGGGCCTATCACACGCTTCTGCCGGTCAACCGCTATCCGGTGGGCGCTCTGCATCTTGCCATGGATCCGTCTCTCCTCGATGTGAACGTCCATCCCTCCAAGCTGGAGGTTCGCTTCAGCAAGGAGGCGGAGCTGGTCGCGCTCACGGAAGCGGCGGTCCGCTCCGCCCTCGGCCGGCAGACGCTGATCCCGGGAGGCGGCAGGACGGCCATCGGCCAAAACGCGGTCGTGCAAGAGCAGTTCGCTCTGTACCGGCCGGAAGCGGAGGACCCGGCGCAGAATGCTCCGCTGCCGCCTGAGCCGCCGGCAACGGCACTGTCGGCCTCAGCCGGTTTCTTGGCTGCGCCAACCGGCGCGGAAACGGCCGGACCGCTTAAACCGGCCGCCGTCTCCGACTGGAACCGGTCAGCGGAACGCCCTTTCTCCGGCGGCGCATCCCGTTTTGCCGGCGAGGCAAGCACCGCCGACCGCTTCCGGCCGGACGAATCGGGCCCGGCCGATCGCTCCCCGGCCGGAGGCCGGAGCGGTGATTCCGCCCGTCCGGCGTTCGAGGGGCCCGGGGCATATTCCCGCCCGTCTCAGCCGGGCGCATCCGCCTACGGCCGCTCCGCCGCGGGCGGACAAGCCGGACAAGCCGGGACGCTGACCGCCGAGCAATTGGCCCGCCTCTCGGCGCCTGAGGACGGCTCCGCTCCAGAGCTGCCGTCCTTCCCGAAGCTGGACCCGGTCGGCCAAGTGCACGGCACTTATCTGGTTGCCCAGAACGAAGCCGGGATGTATCTCATCGATCAGCACGCCGCCCACGAACGGATCAATTACGAATATTACCGTGACAAATTCGGCCGTCCGGGGGAAGCGAGCCAGGAGCTGCTCCTGCCGCTGACGCTGGAATTTACCTCGGCGGAAGCCGCCGTACTCCAGACCCGCCTCGGGCTGCTGGAGCAAGCAGGCGTCTACCTGGAGCCGTTCGGGGGCACTTCCTTTTTGGTGCGCGCCTATCCGCATTGGCTCCCGGCCGGCGAAGAGAAGGCGCTCGTCGAGGAGATGATCGACTGGGTGCTGGCCGAGAAGAAAGCGGTCGACCTGGCCGCCTTCCGCGACGCGGCTGCCGCCATGTGCTCCTGCAAGGCCTCGATCAAGGCCAATCAGCCGATCTCCCGCGCCGAGATGGAGACGCTGCTCGATCGCCTGGCCGCCTGCCGCAACCCTTATACCTGCCCGCACGGCAGGCCGATTCTGGTAAGCTTTTCGCTCCATGAACTGGAGAAGATGTTCAAACGGGTGATGTGACGAAACGACCGGCCGCAGCCACAGGCAGCGGTCCCATTCGCGGGCTCGCGAACTGCCAAATCCGCGGGCTGCAGAAGGATGAATGCGGGGCAGAGCCCACTAGCTTCGCACCAAGCCTGACATTTGCAAATGGCAAGACAAAGCTTTGCGAATGATGCCGCTTTGATCTGCGGAGGTCTCAACGGATAACGGACATTTGCGACGCTTATCCGGCCAAAACCGTCTCATCCTGTCTGTACCGGACATGCAGGACGCTTAAAAGCAGAATTCTGCAGGTAGAAGGAGAAATAGTGAGATAAGCGTCGTTAAAGTCCGTTAAATCGTCGGTAGCGTGAATTTTGGGCTGTAACGGTCGCTCATGTCCGTTGTCCTTGCACAAAACGCTCCTAATAAAAAATGAAAAAGCGCCTCTCATCCCGTGAAAGGGAAAGGAGGCGTCTTTGCTTGTTTGTGCTTCTTTTACGCGTTCAGCAGATACTGGTTGACCATGGCCCGCACCAGCTCCAGATGGCCGGATTTGTTGACGATCGGGTTATTGCGCAGGGCGTAGGCTTCGAGCGATTTGAAGTCGGCGTTGCCGGACACGATCTCCGCGCCGATGCCGGATTTGAACGATTCGTACTTCTCGTCCAGCACTTTCTTCAGCGCTCCGTCCTCCAGCAGCTTGGCCGCGACCACGAGACCGCGGGCAAAGGAATCCATCCCGGCGATGTGCGAGTAGACAAGGTCGATCGGTTCGAAGGACTGGCGGCGGACCTTGGAGTCGAAGTTGACGCCGCCGCGGCCGATGCCGCCCTCGTTTTGGAGGATTTCGTACATGGCAAGCGTGGTGGAATAGAGGTCCGCCGGGAATTCGTCGGTATCCCAGCCGAGCAGAACGTCGCCTTGATTGGCGTCGATCGAGCCGAGCGCGCCGTTGATGCGGGAGACGTGCAGCTCGTGCTCGAAGGTGTGCCCGGCCAGAGTGGCGTGGTTGGCTTCGATGTTCAGTTTGAAGTGCTTTTTCAGGTCGTATTTCTGCAGGAAGAAGAGCGAGGTCGCCGCATCAAAGTCATACTGGTGCTTGGACGGCTCCTTCGGCTTTGGCTCGATCAGGAATTGGGCGTCGAAGCCGATTTCCTTGGCATAGTCGACGGCCATGTGCAGGAAGCGGGCCATGTTGTCGAGCTCGAAGGCCATATCGGTGTTGAGCAGCGATTCGTAACCCTCGCGCCCGCCCCAGAAAACGTAGCTTTGCCCGCCCAGTTCCTTGCCGTGCTCGAGCGCCTTCTTGACCTGCGCGGCGGCGTAGGCATACACATCGGCGTTGCTCGTCGTCGAGGCGCCGTGGACGAAACGGGGGTTGGTGAACATGTTGGCGGTGTTCCACAGCAGCTTTTTGCCGGTGGCCTTCATGTTGTCCTTGATCAGCGCGACGATCGCGTCGAGGTTCTTGTTCGTCTCCTGCAGGGTATCGCCCTCCGGTGCGATGTCGCGGTCGTGGAAGCAGAAGTAGTCGGCGTCCAGGATGTCCAGCAGCTCAAAGTTGGCTTCCACGCGGGCTTTGGCCAGGTCCATGCCGGTGTATTGGTCATAGCCGCGCCGCATCGTCCCGGAGCCGAACGGATCGCTGCCGTTGTAGGTATAGGAGTGCCAGTAAGCGACGGCGAAGCGGAGATGCTCGCGCATCGTTTTGCCGAGGATGACCTGATTCGGATTGTAGTGCTTGAAAGCCAAGGGATTGGTCGAGGCTTTGCCTTCGTATTTAATTTTGTCCACATTGCCGAAATAACTCATGGATGATTCCCTCCGGTTCTGGATTGGCGTCTCCCTGGCGGGAGAAACGCTTTCAACGCGATCATATCACTTGAACGAAACTTTGTAAATTCATTAAACTAACTTTCCGGAAAGAAAGATGAATTCGCGCCACAAACGTGATAAAATCGAGAAATATTGAACGGTTGGGAGAAGACATGAAGCAGACCGGCGATTTGAGCCTGATGAAAAAATTGAACAAAGCGCTCGTCCTCGACCTGATCCGCCACGAGTCCCCGACCTCCCGCGCGCGGATTGCCGAGAAGACCGGATTGACCAAGGCGACGGTATCGACGCTCGCGGGCGAGCTGATCGCGGCGAACCTGGCTTATGAGAGCGGGGCGGGGGAGTCGAGGGGAGGGCGCAAGCCCGTCACCCTGATGTTTCGGGCCGATGCGGGATATGCGGTCGGCGTCGACCTCGGGACGGACGGGCTGACAGCGGTGCTCACGGACCTGAACGGAGCCATCGTCCTGGAACGAAGGGTGAGCCACGACAACCGGGATGCCGATTCGGCGACGCGGCAGCTCAGCTCCTTCATCCAAGAGCTGCTGCAGCAAGCTCCGGCCAGCCCGTACGGAATCATCGGGATAGGCATCGGCATCCCCGGCTTCAGCGACGAGGCTGGCAACATTTTGTTCGCCCCCAATCTCGGCTGGGAGAACGTCCCGCTGCAATCGCTGCTGGAGAGCGAATTCCACTTGCCGGTCGTCATCGAGAACGAGGCGAATGTCGGCGCTCTCGGGGAAAGCCGGTATGGCTCGGCCAAGGGCGCATCCGATCTCGTCTATGTCAGCATCGGATCGGGGATCGGGACCGGCATCCTGCTGAAGGGCGAGCTTTACCGCGGCGCTTCCGGGTTTTCCGGCGAGATGGGGCACATCTCCATCCATTATGACGGCAAGCCTTGCCGCTGCGGCAATCTCGGCTGCTGGGAGCTGTACGCCTCGCAGAGCGCCTTGCTTGAAGCGGCCAGGACCGCCTGCCCTAACGCCGCGCGCTCTCTGGACGAGCTGCTTGCGGAAGCGGAGCGCGGCAATATGCAGGTACTGGACGTGCTGAATCAGCATGGCCGGTCGCTGGGGGCAGGAATCGTTAACATCATTAACAGCTTCAATCCGGAGCTGATCGTGTTGGGGGGCAAGTTGGCAGCCGCCGAGGCGTGGCTGACGGAACCGCTGGTGGAATGGGTGGAGGAGCGGTCGCTGCCTTATCCGCGGAAGAATCTTTCCATCCGTTTCTCCCGGCTGGGGGACCGCGCGACCGTGCTGGGGGCGGCGTCCCTCGCGATCGCGAGCTTCTTCGCCTCGCCGAAAGTGTCCGTGGATTGAGGCGGCACTAGAAAGATGGGAAAGAGGGCGCGGAAGCAATGGCGGTCATCTTGCGGATGGAGCGGGTGGAGAAACACTTCGGGAAAAAGCCGGTTTTACGCGGAATTGATCTGACTCTGGCGGAGGGGGAAAGCGCGGCAGTCAAGGGGCGGAACGGCTCGGGAAAAAGCACGCTGCTGCGGCTGGCCGCGGGCATCGATACTCCCTCGGCGGGAAGCCTTGAATCCGGACTGCCGAGCCGTCAGGTGGGTTATGTGCCGGACCGGTTTCCTCCGCTGCGGTTTACCTTGAACGAATATCTGACGGCTATGGGCCGGATACGCGGCATGGAGCCGGGACGTCTCAGCCGCCGGATCGTCGAGCTGGCCGATTTCGCGGGTCTCACGGCCGATGCGGAACGGCCGATCTTTCATTATTCCAAAGGCATGCTGCAGAAGACCGCGGTTTTGCAGGCTATGCTTGACGAACCCCGGCTTCTGATCATGGACGAACCGATGTCGGGGCTGGACCGAGCTTCCCGTTCCGAGCTGCTTGAGATGCTGAAGCGGCTTCACGCGGCAGGGCTGACGCTCCTCTTTTCCACTCATGAGGACCGTTCCGTTTCCGAGCTGACGGATCGCTGCTACCACCTGGCGGACGGCCGCCTGGAGCGGCTCGATTCCGTGCTTGCGGATGGACAGGAAACGGAGCCTGTCGTCATCGAAGCAGAGGGGCTAGCTTCCGAAATGCTAGACAGCCTGCTCGCGCAGTGGCCCGCAACAAACCCGACGATTCGGCAGGCGAGGTCCGAGGATGCGGGAATCCGCCTTGTGACCGATCGGGCGCATTCCGACCGATTGCTTCTGGAGCTGCTGCAGCGGGGCGCCGCCATCCGATCGGTGAGATCGGATTCGACGGGCGGCCGCGCAAAGAAGGGAGGCGATGCGTCATGTTGAGCCTGACTGCTTATCTCTTGCGCGACTTTTCCCGTTCGCATCGTTATGTCGCTCCTCATGTTCTGCTACTTGGGCATCGTTGTCTGGATCTATTCCGTCGTTCCCAATCCGGTGCTGGAAAGCTATTCTTCCTCCGCGACCCTGCTCTTTGCTGTAACCGGCTGGCTGACGCTCAACCTTCTGCGGACGGAACCTGCCGTCCAGGGGCAGCTGACCGTCCTTCATGCCGGAAGCCGAGTCCGGTATGAAGCGGCTCGGCTCCTCGCGGCCTTCTTCCTGACTGTGATTCTGGGCGTGTTCGCGCTTCTCTATCCCGTCGCGCGGGGAGCCTTTCAGCACAAGCCAAGCGGGTTTGAGCTGATCAGCGGGCTGTACGGGCACGTCAGCCTTTCCCTGGTGATGATCCTGCTGGTATGGCATCTGGCGCTGGCGCCCCGGAGCTACCGGGATCTGCTGCTTTCGCAGTTGCTCGTGCTGGCCGCCGCGCTCGCCGGAAAGGGGATCGAAGAGTGGCTGCCGCGGGCTCTGCGCCCGGCGGCTTGGCTGATTCCGCCGGTGTTTCGCGTGAACGACGCCCTCTTGAACCAATCCCTGTACCCGACGGCGCGTTATCTCGGCCTGATGGCCGCACCGGCCGTATATGCGCTGATCTTGGCCGCGCTCGGCTTCTGGCGGCTCGGCAGGCAATCCCATTCCTGAAAAAGAAGAGGTACCCTATGCTCGTCACTACATCCTATCACGCAACACCCGCCACCCGGGCGGAAGCCGAGCGGCTTGCCGCAAAGTCCGGCGGCCGCTATGTCGATCGGCGGCGGGATTCCCTGCCCGACCTGCGGAAACGCTACGGGAACGAGGGAATTCTTCTCCTCACTGAAGAGAAGATGATGTACTGCCCCGTCTCCGGAGATCCGATCTACTTCCATCCGAGCACCGCTTATATCCGCGTCAAACGGATGACGAAAGGGGAAAGCGACCCGCTCGTCGATCTGTCCGGAGTTCGTCCCGGCGACCGCGTGTTGGACTGCACCGCCGGTCTCGCCAGCGATTCCATCGTCTTCGCCCACGCGGTGGGTGACGGCGGCACGGTGACGGCGCTCGAGAGCGAAGCGATCACCGTGCTCCTGCTGGAGGAAGGCCTCGCTCACTACGAGGCGAAGCTTAATGCCGTTAACGAAGCGATGCGGCGGATCGAGGTGGTGCATACCGACCATCTGGATTATTTGCGTAAGCTGCCCGACAAGAGCTACGACATCGTTTATTTCGACCCGATGTTCCGCATTCCGGTGGCGGAATCCAGCGCAATCTCGCCTTACCGCGAGATTGCCAATCCCGCTCCGCTCACGCTGGAGGCGGTCGAGCAGGCGAAGCGTGTGGCCGTCCGCCGCGTGCTGCTGAAGGAGCATCATGACAGCCCGGAATACGACCGCCTCGGATTCCGCAAGCATCGCTCCCGCACCAAGATCGCATACGGGGTGATCGAGCTGTGAAGGAACGGAAGCACGCAGCAGGAGCGGGCGGCGCAGAAACAGCAGCAGATGCAGCAAAAGCGGCAACAGCAGCGGATGCGGCGGCAAAAGCGGCCGAAGCGAACAAGCCGCCGCTGCTGGTTCTCGTCGGGCCGACCGCCGTCGGCAAGACGGGGCTCAGCATCTCCATCGCCAAGGCCTGGAACTGCGAGATTCTCTCCGGGGATTCCATGCAGGTGTACAAGGGAATGGATATCGGGACGGCAAAGATCCGGCCGGAGGAGATGGGGGGTATTCCCCATCACTCCATAGACATCGTCCGTCCCGACCAAACCTTCAATGCCGCCGACTTTCAGCGGATGGCCCGCCCGCTGATCGCCGATATCGCCTCCCGGGGCAAGCTGCCCTTCATCGTCGGCGGGACGGGACTCTATATCGAATCGCTGATCTACGGCTACGAGTTCAGCGAGGGCGGCGCCGACGAAGCGTTCCGCCGGGAGCAGCAGGCGGTTCTCGCAGCGCACGGCGAGCAGGCCCTGCACGACCGGCTGCGAGAGATCGACCCGCTGACCGCCGACCGGCTCCACCCGAACGATCACCGGCGGGTGATCCGGGCGCTTGAAGTCGCTCATCTGACCGGAATCCCCCAGTCCGAGCATCTGGCCCACCAGAGGCGGGAATCTCCCTACCGGCTGTGCCTGCTGGGGCTCGCCATGGAGCGGGAAAGACTGTACCGGCGGATCGAGGAGCGGATCGACGAGATGCTGGCCGGAGGCCTCGTGGCGGAAGTAGCCGGCCTGCTCGCCGCGGGGTACGGCCGCGAGCTGCCCGCCATGCAGGGGCTGGGCTACAAGGAAATCTTCGCGCATCTCGCCGGAGAGCTTACCCTGGCCGAGGCCGTCGCTCTGCTCAAGCGCAATACTCGCAGATTCGCCAAACGCCAGCTTTCCTGGTTCCGCCATATGAGCGAAATCACGTGGATCGAGGCGAATACTGACAAAAACTTTTCCAAGCAAATGGTTGAAATTGATGCTATAATAGCAGAAAAGATCAATAGGTAAAGCGATTCATTCCAAATAGAATGAAACCGAACAGCCGGTTGCCGGGGCGGTTAAGCTTTTTATCAGGAAAGGGGATCTTGCATGAACAAGTCGATCAACATCCAAGATAATTTTTTGAACTCGCTGCGCAAGGAGAATATCCCGGTTACGGTTTACCTCACCAACGGGTTTCAAATCCGGGGTCTTGTCAAAGCCTTTGATAACTTCACGATCATTATCGACAGCGAAGGCCGCCAGCAGATGGTGTACAAGCATGCCATCTCGACCTTTACCCCGCTTCGCTCGGTCTCCTTCCTGTCCGACTCGAACGCGGACTAACCGGTCCCTTATGCTATGAACCGCCTCTAACAGGGCTTTCCATGAACGTTCAACAGAGCAACCCGAGTCCTTCGCGCTGGGGTTGTTCTTTGTTTTGGAAAGACTTGTTGCGGTGAAAAACGAAACATATCCGCAGTCGCCTCGTATATTGTACGGTTGGCCGCGAGAGAACAGAGGACAGAGGACAGGGGGGATTTGCATGTCAAATCGAGCGCCGCAAAAGAAGATGCCGGTCAAGAAGAAGCGGCTGAACAAGAAAAAGATCTTCACCGCCACCTTGATTACCGCCGCGCTGGCGATCGTCGTCGGCCTGGCCGGCTATGTGTTCATTCTATACAGCGGACAGAAGCAGTTGAAGGAAAATGAAAATAAATTCGTCATGTCCCAAGCCTCCACCATCTACGATGCCAAGGGCAACGAAATCGCCAAGCTCTACGACGCGCAGGGAAACCGGGAAATCGCCAAGTACGAGGAATTCCCCGCCCTGTTGATCGATGCGTTCGTGGCGACGGAGGATAAGCGCTTCTGGGACCATTCCGGTGTCGATCCGCAGTCCATCGCCCGGGCGATCGTCACGGACGTCATTCACCACAGCGCGGTGGAGGGCGGCAGCACCATCACGCAGCAGCTGGCCAAGAACATGTTCCTGAACGCCGACAAGACATTTTTCCGCAAGGCTACCGAAATGTCCATGGCCATGGCCCTGGAGCAGCAGTTTACCAAGAAGGAAATCATGGAGAAATACCTGAACCAGATCTTCTTCGGCAACAGCTCATGGGGAGTGAAGACGGCGGCCAAAACCTATTTCGGGGTAACCGATCTGAAGAAGCTGGAGCTATGGCAGATCGCCACGCTGGCGGCCATGCCGAAGGCGCCTTCCTATTATAATCCGATTAAGAATCCGGACAAATCGCTGGAGCGGCGGCAGGTCGTTCTGAGCCTGATGTACAACCAAGGGTACATCACCAAGGATCAGATGGAGCAGGCAGCCAAGGTGAAGTACGTTCAGCCGGCCAAGAGCAGCCAGACGGCGAGCACCTCCATGTTCGACAGCTTCAAGGATTACGTCGTCCAGGAGGCGGAGGAAAAATACGGAATAGATGAAGACAAGCTCTCCCGCGGCGGGTATCAGATCAAGACGACGCTCAATCAAAGCGCCCAGCAAGCGATGGATGGCGCCTACAAGAACGGCGACCTGTTTCAGAAGGACATGAACGGGGAGATGATGCAGAGCAGCATGGTCATCCTCGATAATGCCACGGGCGGTGTCGTCGCCATGATCGGCGGACGCGACTATGAATACAAGATGACCTTCAACCGGGCGGTGAACATGACCCGTTCTCCCGGCTCCTCGATCAAGCCGATTCTGGTCTATGCGCCGGCGCTGGAGAGCGGCAAGTACACTCCTTACAGCCAGTTGGACGATGTGCGGACCGATTTCAACGGGTACAGTCCGCGCAATGCCGACGGCAAATACGAGGGCAAGCTTACGCTCCAATACGCCGTCAAGAAATCCAAGAACGTGCCGGCCGTCGCCGTTCTGAAGGACATCGGTGTGAAGACGGGCAAGTCCTTTGCCGAGAAGCTTGGCATCACCTTCGACGCGAGCGACAACAACCTGGCGCTCGCTCTCGGCGGCATGGCCCACGGGGTCTCGCCCCTGCAGATGGCGCAGGCGTACAGTTCTTTCCCGAACAACGGGATGCTGCATGAAGCGCACGCCATCACCGAGATCAAGAATGTGGACGGGGACACCGTCGCTTCCTTCAAGGCCAAGGCCAAGCAGGTCATGAGCGCGGAGACTGCCTGGAACATGACGCAGATTCTCGAGACGGTCGTTCAGCCGGGAGGGACCGGCGCGCGCGCAGCCATGAACCGTCCGGTGGCCGGCAAGACCGGCTCCAGCCAACTGACGATCAGAGGGTTGGAAAAATACAACACCGACCTCTGGTTCGTCGGCTATACGCCGGAGTGGACGGCCGCTGTCTGGATGGGCTTCGATACGACCGACAAGAACCACTACATCACCATGTCCAGCGGCAGCGCCGGCGTGATCTTCAAGACAGTGATGAATAAGGCGCTCTCCGATTACCCGGTCAAAGATTTTGAACGCCCGGCCGGCGTGCAGGACGCGGCGACTCCGCCTACCGGCGCCACTAATCTATCGGTAGTATTCGTTCCCGAGACCGCCCATGTCAAGCTGAGCTGGACGGCGCCGTCGGATGCGAGCAAGCTGACCTTCCGGCTCTACCGCAAGGAAGCGTCCGAGGACGCGGCTGCCGTGCTGCAGGAGCTCGCAGGCGTGACCGCATTCGAGGACATGACGGTTGTGCCCGGAGGCAAATACGAATATTATGTGACGACCTACGATCCCGAGAACGGCCAGGAAGGAACGCCGTCCAATACGGCGGTTGTCGAAGTTCCGGCGGATGCCGGCTTGTCCCCTTCGCCTTCGGAGAGCCCGTCGGAGAGCCCGTCAGGGAGTCCGACCGTCTCGCCGGGAGAAGGGCAGTCTCCCTCCGAATCGATGACGCCGTCGCCTGCGGATTCGGGGAATACCGGCGGAGTACCGGGAACGGAACCGAGTCCTGCCGCTTCCGAGTCGGTCAACCCTTCGCCCTCGTCCTCGGCTGCGGGCGAGAACCCTTCCGCAACCCCCGTGTCCGACAATGTGAAAGGGAAAGGCAATGGACACGGCAACGGAAAGGAAAAAGGAGGCGCTAATCCGTGAAGCAGATGAGCAAATGGATCGTTCCGGCGCTGGCCGCGCTGCTGCTGATCACAGCGGCAGGCTGCGGCAAGGCGCCCGCCAAAGCGAACGGACCCGCCGCATCGGCACCATCCGCCAGCGACGGGCCGCACAGCTGGAGCTCCGCTCCAAAGATGACCATCGACAAGACGAAATCGTATCAAGCGGTCTTCGAGACCGATAAGGGAAATTTTACGGTCGATCTGTTCGCGCAGGACGCTCCGGTTACGGTCAACAACTTCGTTTTTCTGGCCGGTCAGCACTTCTATGACGGGGTGGTCTTCCACCGCATCATCGAATCGTTCATGATTCAGACCGGCGATCCGACCGGTACCGGAGGAGGCGGACCCGGTTATACCATCAAGGATGAGCTGAACAACGGCCACAGCTATGAGCCGGGGATCGTCGCTATGGCCAAAACCAGCGCCCCCGACTCGGGCGGCAGCCAGTTCTTCATCTGCACCGGAGACGACAGCAAGCGGCTGAACGATCCGCAGTATGCCAACTACTCCATCTTCGGCAAGATCAGCTCGGGGATGGATGTGGTGCAGGCGATCGCCGCCACGCCGGTGACGGCCGCTGCGAACGGGGAGATCAGCGTTCCGACCGAGAAAACTGCCATCAAGAAGATCGAGATCAAGACCAGGGAATGATCCGCCCGAATGAGATCGTTGAAGCAGTCCGCTGAAGTGCGGGCTGTTTTTTGCTGCCGTTCCTTTGGCGAATGGGAGGAATGAACAAGAGAATGGAAGCAAAACCTAGATAAAGCGGGGATTGCCCGAAAGAAATTGCGGTTTAGTAGCAGAAGCGGCAAATGGTTGCGATTACAGAAGCAACGGCTCATGAAAATCTGCGCGGACGATTCTTTACGGATGATTCGCCTTACTTTATGATTAGAAATCGGGCTAAAGGGAAGCCCATAACCCGCTTTAATAGATAAAGGAGTTTTGCTGCAATGGCCAATCAACTGAAGCGCTTTTTGATCGGTCGGCCGATGAAGTCGGCCGAGCTCGAAGGTGAAAAACTGACAAAGCTGAAAGCGCTGGCTGTTCTTTCCTCTGACGCTCTGTCCTCGGTTGCGTACGGCACCGAGCAAATTCTCATCGCCTTGATGGCGGCCGGAGCGGTAGCGGTCTGGTACTCCGTTCCAATCTCCATCGCCGTCCTCGGCCTCTTGCTCGTGCTCATCCTGTCTTACCGGCAGACGATCTACGCCTATCCGTCGGGCGGAGGCGCCTACATTGTCGCCAAGGACAACCTTGGCCAAACAACCAGCCTGATGGCCGGCGGCTCGCTTCTCGTCGACTACATTCTGACCGTAGCGGTCAGTTCGTCGGCAGGCACCGACGCCATTACGTCCGCCTTTCCTTCCTTGCACCAACACCGGGTATTGATTGCGATCGTGATGATCCTCTTCCTGACCTTGATCAACCTGCGGGGCATCACCGAGTCGGCGAGCTTCCTGGCTGTTCCGGTCTACCTGTTCATCGGCTCGATCTTCGTGCTGATCATAACCGGAGTCATCAAATATACGTTGTACGGAGCGTCCGCCCATGTTCCTGCGCTGGGGACACACGTTTCCGCGATCAGTTTGTTCTTGCTTCTGAAGGCGTTCAGCTCCGGCTGTACGGCCTTGACCGGCGTCGAAGCCGTCTCGAACGCCATCCCCAATTTCCAGACGCCCGCAGAGAAGAACGCCGCGCAGACCCTCATGATGATGGGGAGCATCCTCGGCTTCATGTTCCTCGGCATCAGCCTGCTCGCTTATTGGAACGGAATCCTGCCGAACGAGCAGATGACGGTGGTCTCGCAGATTACGGAAGCGACCTTCGGACGCGGCGTGCTGTTCTTCTGGATTCAGGGCATCACCGCCCTGATCCTCGTTCTCGCGGCCAATACCGGTTATGCGGCGTTTCCGCTGCTCGCCTTCATGCTGTCGAAGGATAAATTCCTGCCGCATGCCTTTCAAGTGCGCGGCGACCGCCTCGGGTTCTCCAACGGGATCATCTTCCTCGGCGGGATGTCCGCGCTCCTGATCATCGGCTCCGGCGGGAATACGACCAGCCTGATTCCGCTCTACGCGGTCGGCGTGTTCGTTCCCTTCACCATCAGCCAGCTCGGGATGATGGTACATTGGTTCAAGAAGCGGCCGAAGGGCTGGACGGTCAAGTTCGCCATCAACACGATCGGCATGCTGACGACGCTGACGATCACCCTGATCTTCATCATCACCAAGTTCATGCACATCTGGGGAATCTTCGTGTTCCTGCCGGTGGTCATCTACCTGTTCAGGAGCATCAACCTGCATTACAAGAATACGGCGGATCTGCTCCGCATCGACCTCGAGAAGGAGAAGCCGCAGATTAAGGGAAGCACCATCATCGTTCCCGTCGCCGGCGTCACCCGCGTCGTTCTGAACACGATCAGCTACGCCAAATCCTTGACCGACAACGTCGTCGCCGTCTACGTCGGATTCGATGAAGAGGACATTGCCCACATGGAGGAAAAATGGGAGCTGTGGGACCCGGGGGTACGCCTCATCACCCTGCGCTCCCGCTACCGCAGCATTTTACGGCCGCTGACGCGATTCATCAACACGGTGGAATGGAAAACCTCGGAGACGGACCACATCACGATTCTCATTCCGCAGTTCATCACCAAGCACCGGTGGCAGAGTCTGCTGCACAATCAGACCAGCTTCCTGATCCGGGCCTACCTGTACGCGCAAAAGGATGTCGTCATCGCGACGGTGCCGTACCACTTCGATCGCTAGGCCGGTTCGCCTGCAAATAAGGGGGTTATTCCGATTCGATCGCCACGGAGAAATAAGACTTCCCAATCGAATACGCGTCAACTGGCGGCTGTTTCGCTGCTGGTGATGGCGGGGGGCTTTGCCGGGAGCTTGTTCTTCCCGGAGGGCCCCTTTTACCGCATACTGTCCGGCGGCTTTGAGGCCGGGCTCGTCGGGGGGCTCGCCGACTGGTTCGCCGTGACGGCGCTGTTCCGCCACCCGCTCGGCATTCCGATCCCGCACACCTCGCTCCTGCTCAAGAACCGCAACCGCATCGTCGACTCCCTCATCGGCGCTCTGGAGACGGAGCTTCTGAACAAGGAGAGCATCAAGCGCAAACTGACGGAGGTCAAGCTGCTGTCTATGGCCGCCGCCGGAACCGTCAAGCTGGCCGGCAAGCGCGGCACCCGGGTTGCCGTCGTGCAGGGAGCGGCCGCCGCCGTGCGCGCCCTTCCCTTGGACAAGGCGGCCGTCATCCTTCAGTCCGGCCTCGTCGACGCTCTTGAGCGGGCTGAGCTCCAGCCGACGCTCGACCGCCTTGCCGAGGCGGCCATCCGCGAGGGCTGGGACGAACGCGCGCTCGACGCGGTGCTTCGGGCAGGCGCCCAGTGGGTGGAGCGGCCCGAGACGGAGGCTCTGCTCGGCCGGATGGCCCACGCCAAGCTCCAAGAGCTGCAGCTTGGCGGATTCATGGGCATCGCCTTCCAGGCGGCCGCGGGCTTTCTCAGCGAGGAGAGGCTGGGCAATCTGCTGAAGGGAATGCTGAGCTCGGCGCTGCGCGATCTCCGTTGGCCGCAGGCGCCGATGCGCGCGCGATTGCTGGACGAAATTCGCAGGCACGCCTTTGAGGCCGCCGCCGACCCCAAGCTTGCCGAAGGCTTGCGCGGCTGGGGGCTGGAGAAGCTGGCGGGGACCGAGGCGGAGGGCTGGATTCTAGAACGCCTGGAGGCCGTTCGCGACCAACTGCTCGCGCAGTTGGACGAAGAAACCCGCCGGGGCGGCAAGAAGGTCGTTTCCGTTCTGCGCTTCGCCTTGGACAAGCTCTCCGCCATGCCGGAGACGACGGACCGTTGGGAGCGAGGATTGCAAGACGCCCTCGTGAACGCCGTCGAGAGCAACCATTACCGCATCGGCAGCCTGGTGCGTGACAACATCGACCGGATGGACGACCAGGCGCTGGTGGACATGCTTGAGGAGAAGATCGGCACGGACCTGCAGTGGATCCGCTTGAACGGCGCTGTCTGCGGGTTCCTGGTCGGACTCGTGCTCACCCTGTTCCGACTGTAGCCCTCCGACTGCAGCCGTTCCGGTTCCGGCCGAACCCATTTCTGGGCTCCCGCGTATACTGCTTACACCTGAAGGGAGAGGTGAATAGAGCATGAGCGTGAGCGAGAACAGAATGCCCCAGGATTCGGTCCGAAAAGAGAGGCCAACGCGACAGATCAGCGTAGTCCTGCGCGGGCCGAAAGCGGAGGCGGCTGCGGGCGATTCCCGGCCGGCGGGGGCGGCCGAGCGGAAGCCGGAGCCTTTTGCCGAAATGATGCAGGAGTTCGACCGGATGATCGGTCTCGCGGAAGTGAAGGAGCTCCTCTATGAGATTTACGCTATGCTTGCGGTCAAGCGCTATCGCACCGAAGCGGGCCTCACGATTCAGCCGCAGGTTTACCATATGGTCTTCAAAGGCAATCCCGGAACCGGCAAGACTACGGTAGCCCGGATGGTCGCCAGGCTTTTTCAGGAAATGGGGGTCCTCTCCAAGGGGCATCTGATCGAGGCAGAGCGGGCGGACCTGGTCGGCGAGTACATCGGCCACACGGCTCTGAAGACCCGCGAGCTGATCAAGCGGGCGATGGGCGGCGTGCTGTTCATCGACGAGGCGTACAGCCTGGCCCGCGGCGGCGAGAAGGACTTCGGCAAGGAAGCCATCGATGCGCTGGTCAAAGCGATGGAGGACAATAAGAATCAATTCATCCTCATCCTCGCCGGCTACCCGGACGAGATGGAGGAGTTCCTCGGCACGAATCCCGGGCTGCCTTCCCGCTTCCCGGTCATCATCGATTTTCCCGATTACACCATCGACCAGCTGCTCCAAATCGCCGGCCTCCTGCTGAAAGAGCGGGAATACGTGCTGACCCCGCAGGCGGAATGGAAGCTGCGGCAGCAGATTCAGCGGGAGAAGGACACCTGCCTCGCAGCGTTCAGCAACGGCCGGTTCATCCGCAACCTGATCGAGAAGGCGCTGCGCAACCAGGCGGTCCGCCTGCTGCGCCAGAACCTCGGGACCCCCTCCAAGCAGGAGCTGATGGCGCTTAGAGCCGAGGATCTGCCACAGGCGGCTCCCGCTCCGCAGGAGAAGCTGATGTTCTCTTTTTGACGGTTTGCATATATTTGGTCTCATCCCCGCATACTATATAGAGTTGGGGTAACCCAGCCAAATTAAGTTGGAGGTTTACAGGATGACGACCGGTAAGGTGAAATGGTTCAATGCGGAGAAGGGCTACGGTTTCATTGAAGTGGAGGAGGGCCAGGATGTCTTCGTCCATTACAGCGCTATTCAGTCGGAAGGCTTCAAATCCTTGAACGAGGGCGAGCGCGTGCAGCTGAATGTGACCCAGGGCAGCCGGGGGCCGCAGGCGGAGAATGTCGTTCGGCTGTAATCCCGGCGCTTCAGCGGCTAAGCGGTTCGCGCCGGCGCCTGCCGGCAGGTGAATTCATTGGCGGTCATCCCAAATCATAAGGAGGGATTGATATGTTCTCCAAAAAGATTCCCGAAGCGCTGCCTGAAGAAGATACTTCGGTTTGGTCCTGCGTGAGCGGAGACTGCAAGGGATGGATGAGATCGAACTTCGTGTTTGCCGAAGAACCGGTCTGTCCGCTGTGCGGATCGGCCATGCAACAGGAGTCCCGGATGCTTCCCGTCCTGATGAATTCGACGAAGAATGTGGCTTTTCCTTAGGAGCAAGCGGCCGCATCCATCGGGTGAGCATCGCCAAAACTTCAATGGAACAAACCGTCAATTCAGGCTGGAAGCGGCCGGTTGACGGTTTTTCTAATTGCGGCGGCGGAGTGGAATGGGACATTCCACGCAGGTCATATAGTGAGTTCAGGAGGGGAGATCGAGGCGCGCAGGCCGCTCCGCAAGGCGGATTCCGCCCGCACGGAGACATCCCGGGCAGGGCGGGCCGGATGACGGAAATTTGTTGGTCCTGCTGTTGGTATTGGCAAGGTTCTTGAGTTCGGTTGCGAGGAAAGGACAAGAATTCGGTCGAACGGAAGATCGCGTCAGGGCTGCGGCAGGATTGATCGGGATGACGGATGGACAGGGAGAACGGTTGATTCGGAACAACAGCGTGACGGTTAATGAATGAGAACAGCCACAATTTGCGAGCTTGGGGAAAGGGGGTTTACGCTCGGGTAAACTCCTTTTCCTTTTGCCCGCAATCGGCACCCGCGAAATTAGCTGCAGCTTTGCCCGCGGAATTGGCTGCAGAATTGGCTGCGGAAATGGCTAAGCGGACTGCGCTGAAATAACTAAAGAAAAAATCGCCCTTGAATTCATCCTCCTCGCGTGGAACAATACATCTGAGGAGCGCGGTTGTTCCCTTGCCCGGGGACACAGCCGATTTTCGTCCGGCGCAGGGCGCATACCCGCTCGCATGCCGGCAAATGCTGATCGTGCCGTTCTATCGGCTGGGCCGCTCCATGATCCCATTATGACGTTATCGTGCGACAGCCGGCCGGGAAGCCAGGGAGGCTTCCGGATGGTCCGGCTGCAAGGAGGCCATATGAAACCGACAACCCATGAAGTAGCAAGCACCCTGGATGAAAAAGCGATCCTCGTCAGCCTCGTAACCGACGACCGCAAGTGGACGCCCGAGTTGGCCAAGCACTCTCTGAACGAGCTGATCAATCTGGCGGAGACGGCGGGGCTCGAAGTGCTGGGCGTGATTACCCAGAACCGGGAAACCGCCGATTCCAAGTGGTTCATCGGCAAGGGCAAGGCCGAGGAAGTGAAGCAGACGGTCATCCAGACCGGAGCGAATATCGTCGTGTTCGACCAGGAGCTCTCCGGAGCCCAGGTGCGCAATCTCGAAGCGCTGCTGGACGCCAAGATCATCGACCGCACGCAGCTGATCCTGGATATCTTCGCCCAACGGGCCAAGACCCGGGAAGGCATTCTCCAGGTGGAGCTGGCGCATCTCAGCTACCTGCTGCCGCGTCTGACCGGACAAGGCAAGAACCTGTCCCGCCAGGGCGGCGGGGTCGGCACCCGCTTCGGCGGCGGCGAAACCAAGCTGGAGACGGATCGCCGGCATATCCGCGAGCGGATCTCCACGCTGAAGCGGCAGCTGCAGGAGGTCGTCCGCCTGCGCAGCCTGCACCGGGAGCGGCGCAAGAAGACCGGCGTCTACCAGGTCGCTCTGGTCGGGTACACGAACGCCGGGAAATCCACGCTGCTGCGCCAGCTGACCCAGGCCGACGTCTACGTGGAGAACAAGCTGTTCGCCACGCTCGATCCCACCTCGCGCAGCCTGACGCTTCCCGGCGGCAAGGAGATCGTCCTGACCGATACCGTCGGCTTCATCCAGAACCTGCCTCACGACCTGGTCGCCGCCTTCCGGGCTACCCTGGAGGAAGCGAACGAAGCGGATCTCATCTTGCATGTGGTGGACAGCTCCTCGGAGATGCGCGACGAGCAGATGCGGGTCGTCGCGGAGGTGCTCCGCGAGCTTGGCGCGCACGACAAGGAGACCGTGACGCTGTTCAACAAGGTCGACCAACTGCCGGAGGGCGAGCGGAATCTCCTGACGGCTCCGGGCGAATACCTGCGCATGTCCGCCTTCAACGAAGCCGATCTCGACGCCCTGAAGGCCCTGCTGGAGCGAAAGCTGTCTGGCGGCATGGCGCAGTACCGGGTCCCGGCGGACAAGGGAGAGCTGATCGCCCTCGCTTACCGCATCGGCACGGTGCTGGACAGCGCGGTGGAAGAGGATGATATGGTGCTGAACGTGCGGCTTGACGCGGCGAGCGCGGAGAAGTATGGGCATCCGCTCGCCCCTTATCAGGTGGCCCGGCCGAGCCGCATCGCTGCCGATGCCGAAGCCTGATTCCCTGCCCGCCAGCTGAATCGGCACAGAAGGAGCGCGGAAGAAGGAAGAACACGGAAAGAACACGGAAAGAACACGGAAGAAGGAGTTGACCATGGGCCTAAAACATGGTAGACTCCTCTTTTGTGCTTTCAAAGACAAACAAGGGAGAATCCAGCCATGCTTATTTCAGAGGAGATCCGCCGGCTGGCGGAGGCGGCGGAAGCGAAGGCGGAGAGCCGCCTGAAGGAGCTCGATCGGCTCACGGAGGCCAACCAGTGGAAGGTCATCGAGGCTTTTCAAAGCCATAAGGTGAGCGATTTTCATTTTGCCGGCTCGACAGGGTACGGGTACAACGACCGCGGCCGGGAGGTGCTCGACCTCGTCTATGCGCAGGTGTTCGGCGCGGAAGCCGCGCTGGTCCGGCCGCATTTCGTCTCCGGGACGCATACGATCGGCACCGCGCTGTTCGGCATCCTCCGGCCGGGGGACAAGCTGCTCTATATCACCGGGAGTCCCTATGATACCCTGCACAACGTGATCGGCCGCGGCAAGGACGGCTCCGGCTCGCTTGCCGATTTCGGCGTGAGCTACGGCGAGGTGGACCTGACGGCGGCAGGCAAGCCGGATTGGGACGCGATCGCCCGGGGGTTGACGCCGGATACCCGGGTGGTCGGCATTCAGCGCTCCCGCGGGTATGCCTGGCGGCCCTCGTTCACCGTGGAAGAGATCGGGGAAATGGTCCGTTTTGTCAAAAAGAAGCAACCGGACGTCATCGTCTTCGTAGATAACTGTTATGGCGAGTTCACCGAGCTGACGGAGCCGACCGAGGCGGGGGCGGATCTGATCGCCGGCTCGCTGATCAAGAATCCCGGCGGCGGGATCGCTCCGACCGGCGGCTATGTGGCGGGCCGCGCCGATCTGGTGGAGAAGGCAGCCTACCGCCTCACGGCGCCCGGAATCGGCGGGGAAGTGGGAGCGATGCTCGGCACGATGCGCAGCCTGTTCCAGGGGCTGTTCCTGGCGCCGCATCTGGTGGGGCAGGCGCTCAAGGGGAGCGTATTCGCCGCTGCCCTCTTCGCGGACCTCGGCTTCGACACCCAGCCGCGCTGGCAGGACCCGCGGACGGATCTGATCCAGGCGATCCGGTTTACCGGACCGGATCATCTGATCGCCTTCGTCCAGGGCATTCAGAAGGCTTCGGCGGTCGACGCCCATGTGGTGCCGGAGCCTTGGGACATGCCCGGCTACGACGATCCGGTGATCATGGCGGCCGGAACCTTCATCCAAGGCGGCAGCCTGGAATTGTCCGCCGACGCTCCCGTGCGGGAGCCTTACATCGCATACATGCAAGGCGGATTGACCTATGCCCACGCCAAGCTCGGCGTCTTGCACGCACTGGCGAATATGAAGGAGAGAAACTTGTTGTAATTAAACCTAACACAGGTTGACACTTTTTCTCTTTCGGGGTAAGATGGGGGAGAATATCAGTCACAGGAGTGATTGGACTTGAACAATGATGAAATCCGCAGGAACATGGCGCTGTTTCCGATCGGAATCGTGATGAAGCTAACCGACCTCACCGCCAGACAAATCCGTTATTACGAGCAGCACGAACTGGTGAAGCCGGCGCGGACGGGCGGGAACCAACGGCTGTATTCCTTTATCGATGTGGAGCGGCTCCTGGAGATCAAGAACTTGATCGAGAAGGGCGTGAACATCGCCGGAATCAAGCAGGTTCTGTCGCCGATCACCCAGAACTCCGAAGAAGCCACCGTGATCACCATGGAAACCGAGCAGAAGCGCAAGGAGCTGTCCGATTCCCAACTGCACAAGATGCTCAAGCAGCAGCTTTTTACCGGCAACAAGCGGCCTAACCAGGTCTCTCTCATTCAAGGGGAATTGTCCCGCTTCTTTCATTAAAAGACGGGCTCCGATCGGGTACCCGCGCGGCAAACGTTCGGCGTCATCCGGGCGCCGAACGCGTTGATCCGCGCCTTTTATTGGTATCGCATTCATCTCTTGCACTATACTTGTTATTTCGAATAGGGAGGAATCGGTTTCGTGACGACCAAAGGGTATACCAAAGAAGATATCCTTCACATCGCGAAGGAGGAGAATGTAAGGTTTATCCGCCTGCAGTTTACGGATCTGCTCGGAACGATCAAGAACGTGGAAATCCCGGTAAGCCAGCTGGAGAAGGCGCTCGAGAACAAGATGATGTTCGACGGCTCCTCCATCGAGGGCTATGTGCGGATTGAGGAATCCGACATGTACCTCTATCCGGATCTGGACACCTGGGTGATCTTCCCCTGGGTGACGGAAGACCGCATCGCCCGGCTGATCTGCGATGTTTACCTGCCGGACGGCACCCCGTTTCCCGGCGACCCGCGCGGCATTCTGCGCCGCGCCCTGAAGGAGGCGGAGGAGCTCGGCTACACGACCATGAACGTCGGCCCGGAGCCGGAATTCTTCCTCTTCAAGACCGATGAGAAAGGCAATCCGACGACCGAGCTGAACGATCAGGGCGGCTATTTCGATTTGGCCCCGACGGATCTCGGCGAGAACTGCCGCCGCGAGATCGTCCTCACGCTGGAAGAGATGGGCTTCGAGATCGAAGCCTCCCATCATGAGGTGGCTCCCGGCCAGCACGAAATCGACTTCAAATACGCGGACGCCCTGCAGGCGGCCGACTCGATTCAGACCTTCAAGCTGGTCGTCAAGACGGTCGCTCGCCAGCACGGCCTGCACGCCTCCTTCATGCCGAAGCCGCTGTTCGGCGTGAACGGGTCCGGCATGCACTGCCACCAATCGCTTTTCCGCGGCAAGGATAACGCCTTCTACGACGAGGACGACAAGCTGGGGCTCAGCCTGGATGCCCGCTATTACATGGCCGGTATCCTGAAGCACGCCCGCTCGTTCGCCGCCGTCACCAACCCGACGGTCAACTCGTACAAGCGGCTCGTGCCCGGCTATGAAGCTCCCTGCTACGTGGCCTGGTCGGCCAGCAACCGCAGCCCGATGATCCGCATCCCGGCCTCCCGCGGCCTCAGCACGCGCATCGAGGTGCGCAATCCGGACCCGGCAGCTAACCCGTACCTGACCCTCGCGGTCATGTTGAAGGCAGGCCTGGACGGCATTCGCCACAAGACGCCACTGCCGACTCCCGTCGACCGCAATATCTATGTCATGACGGAGGACGAACGGATCGAGCAGGGCATTCCCAGTCTGCCGAGCGACCTGAAGGAAGCGCTGAACGAGCTCCTGCGCGACGACGTGATCTGCGAAGCGCTGGGCGACCACGCGCTCTCCTACTTCTTCGAGCTGAAGGAGATCGAGTGGGACATGTACCGCACCCAGGTTCACCAATGGGAACGCGACCACTACATGACGCTGTATTAAGAGCTGGACTGGACGAAGAGAAAAATCCCTTGGCGCTCGGGCGCTGAGGGATTTTTTTTGGCAAATCGGCAAGAATGAGACATGGCGGCGGGGCTGCCCCTTAATGGAATCCGTGCTCGATGTAATCCGCGCTCGCCATCATCCGAGAAGGGAGCAGAGCGGTAATTATGCCCGCTAGGGGTCCCGCCAACAAAACGCGGAAAACGTACGCTAAGCGAAAATTTATTCAAACAAGCCGGTAATTCCGTACGCTAAGGAAGCCGGCTTGTTTTGGGATTCATTATGGGAGATCAACTTTTAATCCGTATTGCTTCTTTGCTTCCTCACTGATTATGAAGTCTTCCTTATTAACGGGAAGGGTGTTTGTATGTTCGCCACTTCATTTTTTTACTTTTGATTTTTTATCCGCTGCCACACGTCTTCTCCCGCATCACATAAGCGCCCCCAGTTCCAACCCTTAACCTCATCGACGGTCAATGCTTTATAAACGTGCTCAGTGTAAAACCTTTCGCGCCTTCTTTTGTTCGTACAGTACCAGAATTCATCCGAAGATAGGAGATATTCTTGCCACTTAGTTTTTGTAGCAGTTAATCTAGTATCAGATTCGGCTTTCGCCTTAGCCTGGAGATCCTCTTTTTGCTTCGACGTTAGATTGATATCCAATACTTCGAGAATGTGATCTAGTAATTCCTCTGCATCATCAAATAGCATAAATTCCGAATATTCATCTTCAGGATCGATCAAATCCTCCTCTCCGCTAAACATTACCAGTGTGCCGTTAATATTCGCCGCGACTGCGTATTTCCTAATCGGGGAGTCTGAAATTATGGCGTCAATCTTTTCGTGGTATTTATCCCACTCACGTCTTACGTCGGACTTCTGTTCGTCTGACAGTAGCTTATAGTCATCGTGCGTGTCTTCGTATTCGATGTCATCGTGCCCGGTAAGGTAATCAAAATCGGTCTTGAACCCTGTAAGATAGACTTCATCATATAAGTCCTTTTGAATTAGCAACGGGACGTTATTCTGTTTAACATAATCAAAAAATCGGTCTATGTTCTCATCCGTAAAGGATAACTCTATAGCGTTTTCAGGAATTTGCTCTACCTCAAAATAAAACAAGTTGTTTTTTGTGATTCTCTGCTCAAACGAATCGACAATGTGCTGCAAACGGCATTCCAAATCAACGAGCATTGTTCCCAGCCAAGAGGTGAAATATGCTTCAACAGCTCTTCATTCAATTGCTTGTTGGTTTTTCTATATTCCGTTGCTTGTGTCAAATAAACCGTATTCCAGACACTGATTGAATTGATGAGGATATTCAATGCGCTGGCTCGCTGAAGCTGATCCTGTAGAGCGCGTTCGCGCAGCTCACCGTGTTTCCCAAAAAAGATCGCTCTGGCCAAAGCGTTCATAGCTTCTCCTTTGTTTAACCCCCGATGAATCTTCCGCCGCAGCGCTTCACTCGAAAGATAATCCAGGATGAAGATGGTTTTCTCGATTCTTCCCATTTCCCGGAGTGCGGTTGCTAAACGATTCTGACGCGCATAAGATCCGATCTTCCCCATAATCAGCGATGCTGAAACCGTTCCTTCCCGAATCGAATGCGCCAGCCGCAAGACATCATCATAGTTCTCTTGAATAATCTTTGTATTGATTTGCCCACGCAGCAGCTTCTCCAGTTTCGGGAAATCGCTAGACTTTCCGATGGTGTACAGCTTGGAATCGGAAAGATCGCGTAGCCACGGCGCAAAACGGAAGCCAAGCAGGTGTGTCAAACCAAAAACTTGATCGGTATATCCGGCTGTATCCGTATAATGCTCCTCAATGGCCAAGTCTGTTTCATGATGGAGCAATCCATCAATAACGTGCACCGCATCCCTGGCGTTTGTATTGATCACTTTGGTATAGAAACTGGAGAATTGATCGCTGACGAATCGGTAAATCGTTGCACCTTTTCCTGTTCCGTAATGAGGATTCGCATCGGCATGAAGCGCTGCCACTCCGATTTGAACACGCATTCCGTCCGATGAGGATGTGGTGCCATCACCCCAATAAGATGGCAGCGACAATTTATGGTGGTAATTGACGAGAACGGCCTGTGCTTTGTTCATGGCATCTTCATAAAGTCGCCATTGAGCTGCGTTGGCCATCTGCCGGTATGAAATATCCGGAGTGGCTTCAGCCATTTTGGTTAAGCCAATATTCGTACCCATTGCCATAATGGTTGCCATAAGTACCTTTGTTTCCTCATCGTTCGGCGGTCGATTTGTTGAAGCATGTACGAATTGCTCGTGAAATTGGGTCCAGTTGGATACCTCGATGAGCAGATCGGTCAACTTCGTGCGAGGAAGAAGTTCATACAAGGATATGCTGAAATCTCGCGCTTCTTCTGGAGTATCCTTTTCCAAGCGTTCGATGTGCTGTTTACCGTTCTATACGTTGATACCTTCGAGGTCATCCACATTTTTTGATACCCACTCCAGTCTTTTTAGGAGTGATTCCGTACGCTCAGCCAAGTAATCGCTGGCTGACATACTAACTTTATATTGTGTTGTACTAGGTAAAAAAGCATTCCGACGAAGGATACATTGATAAGTAACAGGTTATAGGGTAAAATATTGAGTAAAGAAGTAAAGAAGTAAAGAAAATAAAGAAAGGGTGACTGGCACTATGGAGGTATCACGGATCAGCTCCAAAGGGCAGGTAACGATCCCCAAAACCATACGTGAGGTTTTGAACTTGAGCGAAGGGGATCGAGTCGCATTCATCGAGGAGAACGGGAAGGTTGTTATTACGAAGGCGAGCTTGGTAGCTTTGCGGGAACTTCAGGATGCCATAAGCAAGGAAGCACAGCAGACGGGTATAATAGAACAAGACCTCTTGGACGAATTGAAAAATGTACGGGAGGAAATGTGGAATGAACGAAACCAAAAAGAGTGAGTCGGAGCTTCGGATTTTTGTTGACTCCAATATTTTGATTTCGGCCATTATTTCGGAGCGCTCTATCTCCAGCAAACTTCTGACGTTCGTGATCGAATCACATCAATTGATCATTTGCAGTTATTCCATCACCGAGGTCTCTAAAGTGCTACAACGGAAATTCCCCGGACTGATGGCCAAGTGGGATCGGTTTCTTACTTCTCTGGAATTTGAACTGGCTTACACCCCCTCGGATCTAACAGCGGTTGCCGCACCACCCATTCGCGATCCTGCGGATCTCCCGATCCTGATTTCCGCGATGGTCGCTCAACCCGATATTCTGGTTACTGGTGATTACGATTTTCACACACCTGAAATTCAGGAATACTTTACCGTTCTTTCACCGGCCGATTTTTTAAGAAGTTTTGGAGAAGAAATAATCTATAGTTCCCGAGAAAATTCTCACTACATTATCGCTCAACAATTACCGGTGATTCCATCTTAAAGAGTTTATAGATATCATTTATTGATTTAACAGGTTCTTGTGGAATCA
>Ga0255334_1000205_pt1 | contig 61221 bp, 61 predicted proteins | sample EtOH5_35cm_T3_12_FD_202080 | JGI IMG/M metagenome (GOLD analysis project Ga0255334, IMG submission 202080) | Sandy soil microbial communities from University of British Columbia, Vancouver, Canada - EtOH5_35cm_T3_129 | ecosystem: Engineered > Artificial ecosystem > Sand microcosm > Unclassified ...
ATCGCGCGGATGACGAGGCTCGATTCCTGGTAAATCAGGAAGGCGCCCTTGCCGCCCTTGGCGGCGCCGTCGATGGCGTTCCACAGTTTCAGCAGGTAGTTCAGGTCCCACTGCAGCTCGGGCGCGCTGCGGCCGATGCCGGCGGTGCGGGCGATGATGGACATGCCATTCGGGTACTCCAGCTGGTCCATTGCCTCCTTGAGCTCGGCGCGGTCCTCGCCCTCGATGCGGCGCGAAACGCCGCCGCCACGGGGGTTGTTGGGCATCAGCACCACATAGCGGCCAGCCAGCGAAACAAACGTGGTCAGGGCCGCACCCTTGTTGCCACGCTCTTCCTTTTCGACCTGGACCAGCAGCTCCTGGCCTTCTTTGATCACTTCATTGATGCGTGCCTGGCTGGGCGAGACGCCGGGGGCGAAGTAGGTGCGCGAGATTTCCTTGAACGGCAAGAAGCCGTGGCGGTCTTCGCCGTAATCCACAAAACAGGCTTCCAGCGAAGGCTCGACGCGCGTGACGACGGCCTTGTAGATGTTGCCCTTGCGCTGTTCGCGCCCTTCGATTTCAATTTCGTAGTCGAGGAGCTTTTGTCCGTCGACGATGGCCAGGCGCCGTTCTTCGGGCTGTGTGGCGTTGATGAGCATCCGCTTCATGATGCGATTCCTTTGCGTGTGTGACGGTCGGCAGCGGCGCAGCCAACAGGACTGCGCGGGCTGCCACCCGCCGTTCCAAACCAATAAACAAGCTCTAACGGAGCTGTGAATGCCTGGACTGACGCATCGAAACGAAGGGAATTGCCGGAGATGCCAATGATCTGCTGCGCTCTAGCGCAGCATCGTGAGGCAGGGGCGCGTGGATGGGGGCGAGTGGTAGGAGCGCAGTTTTGCTATCAAAAGAGTAGCTGGTTGCGCTGGCTGGCTGTGCGTTGATGGCGATTTTGAGCGTGCAGCCAAAGGCCGCAGCCTCTGCCACAACGTCATCATCCATGCCATCAACAACCACATGCTCGCTTCGATCCGCTGACAGACTGCACCCTGGTGGGGCGAATCTGCCAGCTTGGGGGATTCCGTATCAGTGTTTCAATTTGTCAGCCCGCCGCACGGTGTACCGGCCACTGCAGGCATCTGGCCTGCAATCTGCATGTACGACGCCCGCTGGCATCGACCTGCCTGCGCAAATGCAAGGGCTGTGTGGACTAAACTCCAGACAAATCAACCACTTACACATTGGCGCGCAGGTGAAACACATTATAGGGGGCAAACCGTTGTCCGACCCCACCCCCGAAGCTTCCGCTCCCGCGGCGCGTCTGGTGGAGGTCGACGAAGACTCCGCCGGCCAGCGTCTCGACAACTTCCTGATACGTCAGCTCAAGGGCGTGCCCAAAACCCATGTGTATCGCATCATCCGCAGCGGCGAGGTGCGCATCAACAAAGGCCGGGTCAACGCCGACACGCGTGTGGCGGCGGGCGACGTGGTGCGCCTGCCGCCCGTGCGCATTTCCGACAAGGTGGCTGAAAAGGCCGAGCGGCCTGCTCCGGCGCGCGAATTTCCCATCCTGCTCGAAGACGAACACCTGATTGCCCTGGACAAGCCCGCTGGCGTGGCGGTGCATGGTGGCAGCGGCGTGAGCTTTGGCGTGATCGAGCAACTGCGCCAAGCGCGGCCCCAGGCCCGATTTCTGGAGCTGGTGCACCGGCTGGACCGCGAAACCTCAGGCATCCTGCTGGTGGCCAAGAAGCGGTCAGCGCTTACTCACCTGCAAGACCAGTTCCGTGAACGGGAAACCGGCAAAACCTATCTGGCGCTGGTGACGGGCACCTGGCCCGCCAACAAAAAGGTGATCGACCAGCCGCTGCACAAGTACCTGCAGGCGGACGGTGAGCGCCGTGTGCGCGTGACCACGCCCGACGATCCCGACGGCATGCGCTCCATCACGCTGGTCAAGGTGCGGCAGTTGCTGCCCGCGCGCCCGGCGCAAGGCCTGCCCGCCATGAGCCTGCTGGAGGTGACCATCAAGACCGGCCGCACCCACCAGATCCGCGTGCACCTGGCCAGCCAGGGGCATGCCATCGTGGGTGACGACAAATACGGCGATTTCGACCTCAACAAACGCCTGCAGAAGCTGGGGGCACGGCGCATGTTCCTGCATGCCTGGCGGTTACAGTTCACGCACCCGGCCACCGGTGAACGTGTGCTGCTGAACGCTGAACTGCCGCCGGAGCTTGCCGATTTCATTCCAACCGCCTGATTGCCCCATGCGCCCCACCGCCCGCCCGCGCCGCTTCGACCTGATCGCCTTTGACTGGGACGGCACCTTGTTCGACTCCACGGCCATCATCGTGCGCAGCATCCAGGAAGCGGTGCGCGACGTGGGCGGCACCGTGCCCACCGACCAGGCCGCTGCCTATGTGATCGGCATGGCCCTCACGCAGGCCCTGGCCCATGCGGCGCCCGATGTGCCGCCCGAAAAATATCCCGAGCTGAACAATCGCTACCGGTTTCACTATCTGCAGCACCAGGATGACCTGAGCCTGTTTGCTGGCGTGCTGCCCCTGCTGGCCGACCTGCGGGCGCAAGGCCACCTGCTGGCCGTGGCCACCGGCAAAAGCCGCCGGGGCCTCGATGAGGCGCTGCACTCGGTGCAACTCAAGGGCGTGTTCGACGGCTCGCGCACGGCCGACGAGACGGCCGGCAAACCCCATCCCCTGATGCTGCAGGAGTTGATGGCCGAGTTCGACGTGGTGCCCGAGCGCCTGCTCATGATTGGCGACACCACCCACGATCTGCAGATGGCGCTGTCGGCCGGATGCGCCAGCGTGGGCGTGAGCTACGGTGCCCACGAGCCCGAAACCTTCGAGGTGCTGAACCCCTTGCATGTGGCGCATTCGGTGCGCGAGTTGCACGACTGGCTGTTGTCCCATGCCTGACGCGTACCGGGCCAGCGCCGATTCCAGCGCGATTGCGCTGTGCAACAGCGCCGATCTGCAGGAGCGTCACCTGGCCGTGCCCTTTGACGTGGTGTATGCCGGGCAGACCTGCCGGGCCTTTGCCATCCGCTTCGAGGGACGGCCCCACGCCTTTCTGAACCGGTGCACCCATGTGGCCATGGAGATGGACTACCAGCCCGACCGGTTTTTCGATGACACCGGCCAGTGGCTGCTTTGTGCCACCCACGGCGCTACCTACCGGCCAGACACCGGCGCGTGCGCGGGTGGCCCCTGCCGTGGCGGTCTCGCGAAAATTGCCTTGTCCGAAGTGGACGGGGTGGTGCACTGGCATACTGCCTACAACCTGCAACCTGTTGAGTTCTGACCCATGACCGACCCCACCCGCACCGAACCCACAGGTTCTGGGCAAAATCCACCGCCAGCGCCCGATCTGTGGGCGCAAAAAGCTACAAGTTCAGGAGCAAAAGTGAGCGATTCATCGCGTGAACCGGGTTGGGAGCGCGCCACGCTGGAAAAGCTGGCCTTCTCTGTCCTCAACGAGCAACGCAGTGCCCGCCGCTGGAAGATCTTCTTTCGCCTGACATGGCTGCTGGTGCTGCTGCTGGTGGCCTGGGCGGCCCTGTACCAGAGCACCAGCGGCCCCAGCAAGTCGGCGCCGCACACGGCGGTGGTGGACATCAAGGGCGAAATCGCCTCGGGTGCCGAAGCCAGCGCCGAACTGGTGGTGGCGGCCATGCGCAGCGCCCTGGAAGACGAGGGCTCGCAGGCGCTGGTACTGCTGATCAACTCACCTGGCGGCAGCCCGGTGCAGGCCGGCATGATCAATGACGAAATCGTGCGCCTGAAGGCCAAGCACAACAAGCCGGTGTATGCGGTGGTGGAAGAAACCTGCGCCTCGGCTGCTTATTACATTGCGGCGGCGGCTGACGAAATCTTTGTGGACAAGGCCAGCATCGTGGGCAGCATTGGCGTGTTGATGGACGGTTTCGGTTTTACGGGCACCATGGAAAAGCTGGGTGTGGAGCGCCGCCTGCTCACCGCCGGCGAGAACAAGGGCTTTCTCGACCCCTTCAGCCCGCAGACGGAAAAGCACCGCGAATACGCCCTGACCATGCTCGACCAGATCCATCAGCAGTTCATTGGCGTGGTGAAGGCCGGGCGGGGCGATCGCCTCAAGCCCACGCCCGAAACCTTCAGCGGCCTGTTCTGGACGGGCCAGCAGGCCATCGAAATGGGCTTGGCCGACAAGCTTGGGAGCCTGGACTTTGTCGCGCGCGAAGTGGTCAAGGCCGAAGACATCATCGACTACACGCGCCGTGAAAACGTGGCCGAACGCTTGGCCAAGCGTTTCGGTGCCGCGATGGGCGTGGGTGCGGCCAAGGCCCTGGCAACCACCGCCGCGCCGCAATTGCGTTGAATGTGTGGCCCCGTTGTGTTGGGGCGGCAGATGGGGCGTGTTTGTGAAGGAATTAGGCTCTTATAGCGAATAGTAGTGATGGCATGCTCCGTACGTCCTCAAACAGCGTTTTTGGAGTACGGCGTTTATCGAGTGCATCACTAGCATTCGCTAGAAGAGCCAGGAATTAACCGATAGCGCTTGCGCAGCAAGCGCTATTAGCTATCAAATAAATAGCTAAAATCGGCTTGCCACGCCTATCGGCCAAAGGCAAACACCACCGGCGTACGGTTGTCCGTGGGAATCGCCTGTTGGCGCCACTGGCGCACCAGCTGGCTGCGGATCTGCACCTGGGGCAAGGTCAGCCCCCCCGCCAATGCCAGCCGCGTGTGGGGCTGCAGCGTCTGCACCAGGGCCTGCCAAAGCGCCGCGTTGCGGTAGGGCGTTTCGATGAAAAGCTGGGTCTGCCCCGTCTTGAGCGCCAGCGATTCCAGCTCCCGAATGCGCTGGGTGCGCTCCTGCGCGTCTTGCGGCAGGTAGCCTGTGAAGGCGAAGTTCTGGCCGTTCAGGCCGCTGGCGGCCAGCGCCAACAGCAGCGAGACAGGGCCCACCAGCGGCACCACCGCAATGCCCAGGTCGTGCGCCGCGCGCACCACGGACGAGCCCGGGTCGGCCACGGCGGGCATGCCGGCTTCGCTGATCAGACCCATATCGTGCCCCAGCAGGGCCGCTGCCAGCAGGGGGCGGGCGTCGAACGGGGCCGATCCCTTGTCGCCGTGGTCGCCCTTCTTGTGGACTTCGCGTGGCAGCTCGGTGATGGTTTGCTGCTGCAGCGATACGGCCAGCCGGTGCAACGGCTCGATGCGCTTGAGGTAGGCGCGCGTGCTCTTGGCGTTCTCGCAGATCCAGTGCGTCAGGCGGGCGGCCGTTTTCAGGGTGCCGTCGGGCAGGGCGTCCTGCAACGGCGCCTGGGTGTCGCAGCCAAAGTCGAGCGGCGCCGGCACCAGGTACAGCGTGCCGTTGACGGCGGTATTGCCGGGCGCGTCGGCCGGAGTGGTGGGGCGCGTGCTCATGGTAAAACCAGGCCGGCGGCGCGCAGCATGCGGCAGGTGCGGATCAGCGGCAGGCCAATCAAGGCGGTGGGGTCGTCGCTGTGGATGGCGTCGAGCAGCGCAATGCCCAGGCCTTCGCTTTTGGCGCTGCCCGCGCAGTCGTACGGCTGCTCGGCGCGCAGATAGCGCTCGATCTCCTCGTCGGACAGGTTGCGAAAGTGCACCTCGACCGGTGCCAGGTCCACCTGCGCGAACCCCGTGGCGGCACAGACCACTGCCACCGCCGTCTGGAAGATCACGGTTTGACCGCGCATCTGGCGCAACTGGGCCACTGCGCGCTCGTGGGTGCCCGGCTTGCCCAGTGGCTGGCCGCCCAGGTCGGCCACCTGGTCCGAACCGATCACTACCGCTTGTGGATGCTGGCTGGCTACTGCATGGGCCTTGGCCAAGGCCAGACGCTGGGCCAGAGAGCGGGGCGTTTCGCCTGCCAGCGGGGTTTCGTCCACCTCGGGGGCGGCCACCGCGAAAGGCAGGTTCAGCCGCGACAGCAGTTCGCGGCGGTAACGCGAAGTGGAGCCCAATACCAGGGGGCGTTGCGGGTTGGGGGATTGATGCATCGGCCGATTCTCTTACACTGCCGCCATGACCAAGGAATTCTCTCCCGACCGGCTCGACGTCAAGGCCTTTGCACAGGCGGGCGGGCAACTGTCCGGGCATGACTCGCTGCTGAAATACGAGCGGCTGTCCCAGGAGGCCAAGAGCCTGCACCCTGATCTGCGGGTGGACTGGACGGCCACGGGTGAAATCCGCACTGCACTGGGCGGCATTGGTCAGGTGTGGCTGAATGTCCAGGTGCAGGCTACTTTTCCCATGGAATGCCAGCGCTGCCTGACGCCGGTGGATGTGCCTCTGGCCGTGGAGCGGTCTTTCCGCTTTGTGGCCGATGAAGCCACTGCCGAGGCCCTCGACGACGATAGCGAGGAAGACCTGCTGGCACTGAGCCGTGAGTTCGATCTGCGTGAGCTGATCGAAGATGAGCTGCTGATGGCGCTGCCCGTGGTGCCAAAACACGACGAGTGCCCGACCTCGGTGCCTTTGGCGTCTTCCGATGACGATTTTGAAGAGGCCAATGCCGAAAAGCCCAATCCGTTTGCTGCTTTGGCCGCCCTGCGCAAGGATGGCAAGACGGATTGATCGACCCAAAAAGCATTTGGGTTATAATCGTGGGCTTCACGCGAACCCCATCGTGTCTTTTTGGGCTGATCGCGTTTTTACCAACCCATTCCAGATCAGGAGCCATCATGGCCGTTCAGCAAAACAAAAAGTCCCCTTCCAAGCGCGGCATGCACCGCTCGCACAATGCCCTGAACGTGCCGGGCATTGCCGTGGAACCCACCACCGGTGAAACGCATCTGCGTCACCACATCAGCCCCAACGGCTTCTACCGTGGCCGCCAGGTGCTGAAGAACAAGTCTGAAGCCTGACTTTAGCCATCCCCGCAAGGCCCGTTGCTACTTTTATTGTAGCGCGGGCCTTTGTTTTGACCGTTGTATTATCTTTCGGTCCGCACCGCGGGCCGGACAAGTCGCCCATGATCACACTGGCTGTTGACTGCATGGGGGGCGACCACGGCCCCCGCGTCACGCTCGCGGCGTGCCGTCAGTTCCTCGACAATCATCCTGATGCCCGTCTGCTGCTGGTCGGTCTGAAGGACAGTCTGCAATCCTTTTCACACGAGCGCGCCACGGTGGTGCCGGCGACCGAAGTGGTTGCCATGGATGACCCCGTGGAGATTGCCCTGCGCCGCAAGAAGGACTCGTCCATGCGTGTTGCCATACAGCAGGTGAAGGATGGCACGGCTGCCGCCGCGGTGTCTGCCGGCAATACGGGTGCCTTGATGGCCATTGCCCGCTACATCCTCAAGACGCTCGATGGCATTGACCGTCCGGCCATTGCCACCCAGATGCCCAACGCGCAGGGTGGCGCCACCACCGTGCTCGATCTGGGGGCCAATGTGGACTGCTCCGCCGAGCATCTGTTGCAGTTTGCTGTCATGGGCTCTGCGCTGGTCTCGGTGTTGAAGGGCGTCGAGGAGCCGACCGTAGGCTTGCTCAATATTGGTGAAGAAATCATCAAAGGCAGTGAAGTCATCAAAAAAGCGGGTGAACTTCTGCGATCTGCCGCTAATTCGGGTGATCTGAATTTTTATGGCAATGTCGAGGGTAATGACATCTTCAAGGGAACCGTGGACATCGTGGTGTGTGACGGTTTTGTGGGCAATGTCGCATTGAAGGCCAGCGAGGGCGTGGCGTCCATGGTGGTTGGCGGGCTCAAGCAGGAGTTTTCGCGCAACATCCTGACCAAAGCTGCTGCCATCGTCGCTTATCCGGTTCTCAAGGCGCTCATGAGTCGCATGGATTACCGGCGTTACAACGGCGCGGCGCTGTTGGGTCTGCGCGGCCTGGTGTTCAAAAGCCACGGTTCGGCCGACATCATGGCTTTCGAGCAGGCCTTGAACCGGGCGTATGATGCAGCCCGCAACAACCTGCTCGATCGTGTCCGGACCCGGATTGTGCATGCGGCGCCCCTGCTGGCGCCTGCCAATGCCCAGCCAACGCCCGGTGCTGCGGCGACAACCTATTGATGAGACGCTATTCCCGCATTACCGGCACCGGCAGCTATCTGCCGCCGCGCCGGCTGACCAACGCCGATCTGGTGGCCGAGCTGGCACGGAGCGGTATCGAAACTTCCGACGAATGGATCGTGGAGCGCACCGGAATCCGGGCGCGCCACTTCGCGGCACCGGACGTGACCTGCAGCGATCTGGGTCTGGAGGCCGCCAAGAAGGCGCTGGAGGCCGCTGGCTGCCAGCCGCAGGACATCGATCTGATCATCGTGGCCACCTCCACGCCCGACATGGTGTTCCCTTCGGCGGCCTGCATCTTGCAAAACAAGCTGGGAGCCAATGGGTGTCCCGCCTTTGATGTGCAGGCCGTGTGCAGCGGCTTCGTGTATGCCCTCACGGTGGCGGATGCCATGATCCAGACCGGCGCCGCCAGTCGCGCGCTGGTGGTGGGGGCCGAGGTGTTCAGCCGCATTCTGGATTTCAAGGACCGCACGACCTGTGTGCTGTTTGGCGATGGTGCTGGCGCCGTAGTGCTGGAGGCGTCAGAGACGCCCGGTATCCTGGCCAGCGACCTGCATGCCGATGGCCGGTATGTCGATATTCTGTGTGTGCCGGGCAGTGTCTCGGGCGGCGCGGTGCTGGGTGATCCCTTGCTCAAGATGGATGGCCAGGCCGTGTTCAAGCTGGCGGTGGGCGTGCTCGACAAAGCCGCCCGTGCCACGCTCGCCAAGGCCAACCTGACCGATGCCGACATCGACTGGCTGATTCCGCACCAGGCCAATATCCGCATCATGCAGAGCACCGCCAAGAAGCTGAAGCTGTCCATGGACAAGGTGGTGGTCACGGTGGACCAGCATGGCAACACGTCGGCAGCCTCGATTCCGCTGGCGCTGGACCATGCGGTGCGCACGGGCCAGGTCAAGAAGGGTGAAACCTTGCTGCTCGAAGGTGTGGGGGGTGGGTTCACCTGGGGTGCGGTGCTCCTGAAGTTATAGCTGTTGGCGCTTTCTTGATAAGCGCTGCAGCCATATTTCTTATCAATATCTGGTTGTATGAAATCCTTTGCATTTGTCTTTCCGGGGCAGGGCTCGCAATCCGTGGGCATGCTGGACGCCTGGGGCGATCACCCGGTCGTGGCCCAGACTCTTCAGGAGGCATCCGACGCCCTGGGTGAGAATCTTGCCCGGTTGATCCAGGACGGCCCCAAGGAGGCGCTGGCCCTGACCACCAACACCCAGCCGGTCATGTTGGTGGCCGGGGTTGCCGCGTGGCGCGTCTGGCGCGCCGAAGGGGGCGCCGTGCCGCTGGCGGTGGCCGGGCATTCGCTGGGCGAGTATTCGGCGCTGGTGGCCGCGGGCGTGTTGACGCTGGCACAGGCGGCACCGCTGGTGCGTCTGCGCGCCGCCGCGATGCAGGAGGCCGTGCCAGTGGGCACGGGAGCCATGGCGGCCATTCTGGGCATGGAGGCATCCCGGGTCATTGCTGGCTGTGCCGAGGCGGCGGCTTCCTTTGGCGCGGGCTCGGCCGAGGTGGTCGAGGCCGTGAATTTCAACGATCCGGTCCAGACCGTGATCGCCGGCACCAAGGAGGGTGTCGACAAGGCCTGCGAATTGCTCAAGGCGGCGGGTGCCAAGCGCGCGCTGCCGCTGCCCGTGTCGGCGCCGTTCCACTCCAGCCTGATGAAGCCGGCAGCCGAGAAGCTGCGCGTGGCACTGGCCGATGTGGTGTTGAGCGCGCCGCAGATTCCGGTGCTCAACAACGTGGACGTGGCTGTGCAGCAGGACGCGGACGCCATTCGGGAAGCGCTGTACCGCCAGGCCTTTGGCCCCGTGCGCTGGGTCGAGTGCGTGCAGGCGCTCAAGGCGCGCGGCATCACCCATCTCATTGAATGTGGCCCCGGCAAGGTGCTGGCGGGCCTGACCCGGCGCATCGACCCCGAACTGGTCGGCGCCGCACTGTTTGATCCGGCCACGCTGGCCGAAACCCGGGAGTTGTTGGCATGACGCAATCCTCATCCCAAGCGCAAGTGGCGCTGGTCACCGGCGCATCGCGCGGCATTGGCGCGGCGATCGCCCTGGAGCTTGCCGTGCGCGGCTATCAGGTGGTGGGCACCGCCACCACGGACGAGGGCGCAGATCGCATCGGCAAGGCCCTGTCGGCCTACCCGGGCTGCCGGGGTGCCAACCTGAACGTCAACGATGGCGCGGCCATCGAGGCACTGATGGACTCCATCGTCAAGCAGCAAGGCGGTTTGCATGTGCTGGTGAACAATGCCGGCATCACGCGCGACACGCTGGCCATGCGCATGAAAGACGAGGACTGGGATGCGGTGCTGGACACGAATCTCAAGGCCGTTTTCCGGGTGAGCCGTGCGGCGATTCGTCCGATGATGAAGCAGCGCTTTGGGCGCATCATCAGCATCACGAGCGTGGTGGGCGCGTCGGGCAATCCCGGGCAGGCCAACTATGCGGCCGCCAAGGCCGGCGTGGCTGGCATGACGCGCGCGCTGGCCCGTGAACTGGGCAGCCGCAGCATCACGGTCAATTGCGTGGCGCCCGGATTTATTGAAACCGACATGACGGCCAACCTGCCTGCAGAGCAGCAAAAAGCCCTGCAATCGCAGATCGCCCTGGGCCATCTGGGCAAGCCTGCCGACATTGCCCATGCGGTGGCCTACCTGGCATCGCGTGAGGCAGGCTATGTGACGGGGCAGGAATTGCACGTCAATGGCGGCATGTACATGTAATTATTGAGAGTTAACGTCGGTTCATCCGTGCGACGGGTCGGCTTGGGGGCTTTCCTCAAGCGGCTAGAATCGCGGATTCATTCACAACCCCCAGAGGGAAACCATGAGCGATATCGAAGCACGCGTCAAAAAAATCATTGCCGAACAACTCGGCGTTGAAGAGTCCCAGGTCACCAACGAAAAAGCCTTTGTGGCCGACCTCGGCGCTGATTCGCTGGATACCGTCGAACTCGTGATGGCGCTCGAAGACGAATTCGGCATCGAAATTCCTGACGAAGACGCAGAGAAGATCACGACGGTGCAAAACGCCATCGACTACGCCAACACCCATCAGAAGGCCTGAGCGGGCGTCCAACGCCTGACTTGAGCGATCAGCAGAAGGTTTTTACGCATGAGCCGTCGTCGCGTTGTCGTGACCGGCCTGGGGTGTGTCAGTCCCGTGGGTAACACGGTGGCGGATTCCTGGGCCAATGTCCTGGCCGGTAAGTCCGGCATTGATCTCATCACCAAGTTCGACACGTCGAACTTCTCCTGCAGAATTGCGGGCGAGGTCAAGGGATTTGATCTGGAGTCGTACATCAGCGCCAAGGATGCGCGCGCGATGGACACTTTCATCCATTTCGGCATCGCTGCGGCGGCCCAGGCGGTGCGAGACGCAGGCTTGCCCACGGGGGAGGCGCTGGACGACGAATTGGCCACGCGCATCGCCTGTGTGATCGGCTCGGGTATTGGCGGCCTGCCGCTGATCGAGAATACCCAGATCGAATTGACCAACCGGGGACCTCGGCGCATTACTCCTTTTTTCGTGCCCGCTTCCATCATCAACATGGTGGCAGGGCATGTTTCCATGCGGTTCGGCTTCAAGGGGCCCAACCTCTCGGTGGTGACGGCCTGCACCACGGGCCTGCACTGCATAGGCCAGGCCGGTCGCATGATTGAATACGGTGATGCCGACGTGGCCGTGGCGGGTGGCACCGAGTCCACCGTGTCGCCCCTGGGCGTGGGTGGCTTCGCCGCCATGCGTGCACTGTCCACGCGCAACGACGACCCCCAGACGGCGTCCCGCCCCTGGGACAAGGACCGGGATGGCTTTGTGCTGGGTGAGGGTGCCGGCGTGATGGTGCTCGAAGAGTACGAACACGCCAAGGCGCGCGGGGCCAAAATTTATGCTGAACTGACCGGCTTTGGCATGAGTGCCGATGCCGGTCACATGACTGCTCCCAGCATGGATGGCCCACGCCGCGCCATGCTGAACGCCATGCACAATGCGGGCATCAACGCCGACCAGGTGGACTATCTCAATGCCCACGGCACGTCCACCCCGCTGGGCGATCTCAACGAGACCAACGCCATCAAGGCAGCCCTGGGCGCGCATGCCTACAAGACCGTGGTCAGTTCCACCAAGTCCATGACGGGTCACCTGCTCGGTGGCGCGGGGGGTATTGAGAGCGTTTTCACCGTGCTGGCGTTGCACCACCAGAAGGTGCCGCCAACCATCAATATCTTCAACCAGGATCCCGAGTGCGACCTGGACTTTTGCGCCAACACGGCGCGTGACATGCGGATCGACGTGGCCGTCAAAAACAACTTTGGCTTTGGTGGCACCAACGGCACGCTGGTTTTCAAGCGGATTTGATGCGCTTGCTGTCACCAGGCCCTGTTGGTGACAGCCTGGGAGATGGCGCCCTCCCATGCAGCAGCCCGTTCAGGGAGTGTGGCTGTCTGTTCATGCTCGGTTGAGTAGCGCTGGCCATGCGACCCGTTTCTCGCCATTTCTCCGCACCGCCGGTGCGTTATCCCGTTGGACAGGGTTCGGTGCTGCTTTGGGGCTTGCTGACCCTGCTCGGCGCTGGCGGCGCTGTATTGGTTTTCTGGCTCCTGCAGGGGGCCGGCGATTCCATCACGCGACTGTCCGTGGCCGTGCTGGTCTGGTTGGTCGCCGCGTCTGCGCTGTGGCATGTCTGGCGGTATCGGATCCATGGCCTGTTGCAGTGGGACGGTTTGCACTGGCGTCTGGAAACCGAGCAGCTTGGCAAGCCGGCGCATTCACTGGAAGGAACCCTGTGGGTGCGGCTGGATCTTCAAAGTCACCTCTGGGTTTGCCTGGATGGGCAAGACGGGCTCCACACCTGGTTATGGCTTGAGCGCCAAGGCGCGCCAGAACGATGGGGCGATCTGCGGCGTGCGGTATATTCGCGCCCCAAGCCGGAGGCCTCCCGCGCAGACGAACCCGCTGCGGTGCGCCGCCCGCAGGCGTGAATGCAAAGTGACAATGACCGTAACTCCCCCCACCGCTCCCTTAGACAGCGACCTCCAATTGGTGGAACGCACGGTCGCGGGTGACCAGCGCGCCTACGAATTGCTGGTCATCAAATACCAGAGGCGCATCGAGCGCCTCATTGGCCGCATGGTGCGAGACACGGACCTCGTACCCGATATCGCACAGGAAACCTTTATCCGCGCCTACCGGGCGCTGCACCAGTTTCGGGGCGATGCGCAGTTCTATACCTGGCTTTACCGGATTGCCGTGAACACGGCCAAAAAGGCGCTGATGGACATGAAGCGCAATCCCGTCATTTCAGAAAACGCCCTGCGCGGCAGCGATGAGGAAGATGAAACTTCCCGCCTTGGACATGAACTAACTTCCGAAGAAACGCCCGAAACCATTCTTGCAGCCCGTGAAATCGCCGAGGCCGTGAACGCGGCCATGGAGGCATTGCCGGAAGATTTGCGGCAGGCGGTGACCTTGCGTGAGATCGAAGGATTGACTTACGAAGAGATTGCCGCCGCGATGGAATGCCCCATCGGTACGGTGCGGTCACGGATTTTTCGGGCCCGCGAGGCGATTTCAGCGCGTGTGCGCCCTCTGCTGGAAAACCAGTCGGGCAAGCGGTGGTGAGGCAAATTCTTTGGAGGTCGCTCTTGGGTGCGGCTGTTGCGGCAGGATGAGATTGGGCAGGTGATGCTATGAACACAGATTTGATGCAGCGCGAGCAGTTGTCGGCATTGGCTGACGGGCAATTGCAGGGCGACGAGTTGGCGCAGGCCCTGCAGTTCGCTGCGCAAGACGATGGGCAATCCACCTGGCAGCTCTACCATCTGGTGGGCGACGTCCTGCGTTCGCCGGAGTTGGCGCTACACCAGCACGGCAATCGTTCCATGGTGATGCGAGTTCGCGAGCGATTGGCGAACGAGCCCATGCCCGGGCGCCTGCCCGAAACCACACCGGTGGTGGCGCAGATCGCGCGCCCAGAGACGGCGGTAGCCGCCAATGCATCGGTGTTCCGCTGGAAGATGGCGGCTGGATTCGCGTCATTGGCCGCTGTGGCGGCCATTGGCTGGAGTTCTTTTGCGGGGCTGCAAGGCGCGGGATCGTCCGGCCCTCAACTGGCCGTAGCGCCTGCGCCAGCCCAGCCCGCCCCACCCGTGGTTGCCGTTGCAGGCAACGAGGGACAGCAGGTCATGATTCGCGATCCGCGCCTGGACGAGCTTCTGGCCGCTCACAAGCAATTTGGAAGTACCTCTGCATTGCAGATGCCTGCAGGGTTCCTGCGCAATGCCACTTTCGAGACGCCTGACCGCTGAGTCCCCGACGGGCGATGCTGTTCGGGGGGATTGTCTCTTGGAGGCAGGTGTGCGGCATGCGCGGTGGTTGTCAATTCCACTGTGGGCGGCGCTGTTGGTTGCAATGCTGTTGCTCGCGCTGGCTTTGCCGGCACGGGCTGCATCCGCGGCGGATGGAGACGCTGCGGGGCGGTCCGTTTCTGTCTCTACCTCCTCGGCTCAACGCGATATCGGCGAGTGGATCCAGCGCATGCAAGGCGCTTCCTGCCATCGCAGTTACTCGGGCATATTTGTGGTGCTGGCATCCTCGGGAGCGATGGCCAGTTCCAGGATTTCGCATGTTTGCGATGGAGCCCGACAGATCGAGCGGGTAGAGGCGCTCAGTGGCACGCCGCGCACCATATTCCGCCGCAATGACGAAGTGCGCACTTTCCTGCCTCAGTCGAAAACCGTTCGGCTGGACACGCGCGATGCATCCGGTCTGTTCCCGCAATGGCGGGAAATCCGGGGTGCTGCGTTGTCGCGCTTTTATGTTGCACGGCAACTTGGGCAGGAGCGCGTGGCGGGGTACATGGCGGATGTGGTGTGGTTGCAGCCGCTGGACACGCTTCGTTTTGGCTATCGTTTGTGGAGTGAGCGGGAGACCGGGCTGGTGGTGAAGCTGCAGACCGTGGGCAATGAAGGTCGGGTGCTGGAGCAGGCCGCATTTTCCGAACTGGATTTGAAGTCACCGGTGCACTCCGATCAACTCGAACGGCTGATGGATACAACGACCGGCTACCAGGTGGTGGCTTCCACGGTTGTCAAGACCACGGCCAGGGCCGAGGGGTGGGCGCTGCGGCAGCCTGTTGCGGGCTTCGTGCCCGTGAGTTGCTATCGTCGATCCGTGGGCGTGGCGAACGCAGCCGATGGCGTGTTGCAATGCATTTATTCCGACGGTCTGGCCACGGTGTCGCTTTTTATCCAGCCCTTCGATCCGCAGCACCACGCCGTGAGCACACAGGTGATCGGCATGGGCGCCACGCAGATGCTGACCCAGCGCCTGGCGCCCGACATGTGGCTTACTGCCGTGGGCGAGGTGCCGCTGCAGACCTTGCATCTGTTTGCCAACCAGCTGGAGCGTTTGCGCTGACTTTGGCGCATCGGCATCTGTGTTCGCGCATTGTGGGTCTGTGGATGGCATGGGCCCTAAGAGCGTGTTTACGATCTGTTCATGGTGCCCGCAAGGCAGCAAACGGCCACGGTCCAGGCGCCCGCAGCAGCCCATGTCGGCAGCCCATGCTGCCGGCCTGGGCAAGGTGGGCAACAACGGGCGTGGCCGCTTGTTTGCTGCCTTGCCCGAAGGGTTGCCCCGCAAAGGCAGCGTCTGCCGCGTTGCAAATCCTCGCCGGGCCACCAGCCCGCCTGCGGTTTGCGCCTTGCAGCCACGGCCGTTGCGGGGCAACGGGCACCATGAACTGATCGTAAACACGCTCCAAGTCAAGCGTGGGAAAGAAGGGCGCACATGGTTCGGGGAACCAAGTCACTCCGGTTTTCTTCACAGACATACAACATCTGTTCGTAACCATTGCCACAATTCAAGAAAGGTCGATGATGATCAGGATCGATTGGAAAAAACTGCACTCTTATGCGCTGGCCAGCGTGCTGATGGGGGCTGCAAGCCTGGTGGCCGTGCCTCACGGTGCAGCCATGGCGCAACCCGCTGTATCGCGGGGCTTGCCGGACTTCACCGAGCTGGTGGAGCAGGTGGGGCCGTCGGTGGTGAACATCCGCACCTCCGAGAAGGTGTCGGCCCGCACAAACATAAACGGCATGGACGAAGACATGCTCGAGTTCTTCCGGCGTTTTGGTGTGCCCATCCCCAACATGCCCAGGCAGCAAAAGCCCCAGCGGCCCCAGCCCGATGAAGAGCAGCCGCGGGGCGTGGGGTCGGGATTCATCCTGACAGCCGATGGTTATGTGATGACCAATGCCCATGTCGTGGAGGGCGCTGACGAGGTCATCGTCACATTGACGGACAAACGGGAGTTCAAGGCCAAGATCGTGGGGGCCGACAAGCGCACCGATGTGGCCGTGGTCAAGATTGATGCCACAGGCCTTCCCGCTGTGAAGGTGGGCGATGTCAGCCGCCTGAAGGTGGGCGAATGGGTGATGGCCATCGGTTCGCCGTTTGGTCTGGAGAGCACGGTCACTGCAGGGATCGTGAGCGCCAAGCAGCGGGACACGGGCGACTATCTGCCATTCATCCAGACCGACGTGGCCATCAATCCCGGCAACTCGGGCGGGCCGTTGATCAACATGCGCGGTGAGGTCGTGGGGATCAACAGCCAGATCTATTCGCGGTCTGGCGGGTTCATGGGCATCTCGTTTGCGATTCCCATGGACGAGGCCATGCGGGTGAGCGAGCAGTTGCGCGCATCCGGCCGTGTGACCCGTGGGCGCATTGGTGTCCAGATTGGACAGGTCGGCAAGGACGTGGCCGAATCCATCGGCCTTGGCAAGGCGTCTGGCGCGCTGGTGACGGGTGTGGAAGCGGGATCGCCGGCCGACAAGGCGGGCATCGAGGCGGGCGACATCATCACCCGTTTTGATGGCAAGGTGATCGACAAGCTGGCCGATCTTCCGCGACTGGTGGGCAACACCAAGCCCGGAACAAAAAGCACCGTCACGGTGTTCCGCCGTGGCAGCGCCAAGGACCTGGGCATCACCATCGCGGAAATCGAGGGTGACAAGCCGGCGAGCAAGCCTGCAGAACGGGAAGAAAAACCCAAGGCATCGGCCGCCGCGCAGTTGCTCGGGTTGTCGGTGAGTGCGTTGACCGATGCGCAAAAGAAGGAGCTGAAGATCCGCGGCGGCGTAGTGGTGAATGCGGCCACCGACGCCGCAGCCCGTGCCGGCCTGCGCGAAGGCGACATCATCCTTTCCATCGCCAACACCGAAATCAGTGGAGTCAAGGATTTCGAAACGGCGCTGGCGAAGCTGGACAAGAGCAAGCCCGTCAATGTGTTGTACCGGCGGGGAGAATGGGCCCAGTACGCCTTGATTCGCCCTTCCAAGTGAGCCCGCGTTGAGGCCGCGCCCAAGGTGCATGGCGAAATCCCGGGTGTTTTTCGGGGATTTCTTGTGCCGGGATAGCCACAGACAGCGCGCGACTTCAAATTTCTTTTGGAAATTTGAGGTTAGCTTTCGCTAACCTTGCGCACTGTTCATTCATCATTTTGGATAGAATACAGGCCTCCGTTCAACACATATCGACATAACAGCCGACGCTGCGGTCATATTGTGGAATGGGGCATGGTCCATGCACAGCTGATCCACAGCTAGCCCACAAGTTGTCCATGTTGCTCGGATGCCGGTTGTGAATAAGCTGTGTGTAAAATGCTTGTTGCACTGCGGCAACGCGCTTCCCATGTGGGGTTCGGGGCTCATGGATGCGGGCATTTTGCCTACAATGAAGCTCCAACCTTCGCAGTTGCCAATGATTGTTGGTTCAGGGCGCGTCGCCATTCGACGCGCCCTTTTTTCTTGTCCGCGCCGTTTCAATTCAATTACTTGACGTTTCCCGTTGATGAAACACATCAGAAATTTTTCCATCATTGCGCACATTGACCATGGCAAATCGACGTTGGCCGACCGCTTGATCCAGCGGTGCGGCGGACTCGCAGATCGCGATATGGAGGCGCAGGTGCTTGACTCGATGGACATCGAGAAAGAGCGTGGGATAACCATCAAGGCGCAGACCGCAGCGCTGCAGTACAAAGCCCAGGACGGGCAGGTCTACAACCTCAATCTGATCGACACGCCGGGACATGTGGACTTCTCTTATGAGGTGAGTCGTTCACTGTCTGCATGCGAAGGCGCATTGCTGGTGGTCGATGCATCGCAAGGCGTGGAAGCTCAGACCGTGGCCAACTGCTACACAGCCCTGGACCTCGGTGTGGAAGTGGTTCCCGTGCTCAACAAGATGGATCTGCCCAACGCCGATCCCGAGAACGCCAAGGCCGAGATCGAGGATGTGATCGGCATCGATGCGACCGATGCCATTCCCTGTTCTGCCAAGACGGGCATGGGCATCGACGAAATCCTCGAAGCCATCGTGGCCAAGGTGCCTGCACCGCGCGGCAATGCGGATGGCCCGCTGCGCGCGATGATCATCGACAGCTGGTTCGACAGCTACGTGGGCGTCGTGATGCTGGTGCGCGTGGTCGATGGCCGCCTGCTCAAGGGCGAGCGCATCAAGATGATGGCCAGTGGCGCCGTGTACAACGCCGACAACCTGGGCGTGTTCACACCGGCCAACGAGCCGCGCAATTCGCTTGATGCCGGCCAGGTGGGCTACATCATTGCCGGCATCAAGGAACTGCAGGCGGCCAAGGTGGGCGACACCATCACGCTCGAGAAGAAGCTGCCCAACAACGCCGGCCCCGCCACCGAGGCGCTGCCCGGCTTCAAGGAAATCCAGCCCCAGGTGTTTGCCGGGCTGTACCCCACCGAGGCCAGCGAATACGACTCGCTGCGCGATGCCCTCGAAAAGCTCAAGCTCAACGATGCGTCGCTGCATTACGAGCCCGAAGTCAGCCAGGCGCTGGGTTTTGGTTTCCGCTGCGGCTTCCTCGGCTTGCTGCACATGGAAATCGTGCAGGAGCGGCTGGAGCGCGAGTTCGATCAGGACCTCATCACCACCGCGCCCAGCGTGGTCTACCAGGTGGTCCGTGCCGATGGCGAAGTGATCATGGTCGAGAACCCTTCCAAGATGCCCGACCAGGGGCGGCTGGAGGAAATCCGCGAGCCCATCGTCACAGTGCACCTGTACATGCCCCAGGACTATGTGGGCCCGGTGATGACGCTGGCCAACCAGAAGCGCGGTGTGCAGATGAACATGGCGTACCACGGTCGCCAGGTCATGCTGACCTATGAAATGCCGCTCGGTGAAATCGTGCTCGACTTCTTCGACAAGCTCAAGTCGGTGTCGCGCGGCTATGCCTCCATGGACTACGAGTTCAAGGAGTACCGCGCCTCCGACGTGGTGAAGGTCGACATTCTTCTCAATGGCGAAAAGGTGGATGCGCTGTCCATCATCGTGCACCGCTCGCAGTCGCAGTACCGCGGCCGCGCCGTGGTCGCCAAGATGCGCGAGATCATCAGCCGCCAGATGTACGACGTGGCCATTCAGGCGGCCATCGGCGCCAACATCATCGCGCGCGAAACCATCAAGGCGTTGCGCAAGAACGTGCTGGCAAAATGTTACGGCGGCGACGTCAGCCGCAAGCGCAAGCTCCTCGAAAAGCAGAAGGCAGGCAAGAAGCGCATGAAACAGATTGGCTCGGTCGAGGTGCCCCAGGAGGCATTCCTCGCCATTTTGCAGGTGGAAGATTGATGCAGTTCATGCAAATTCTGACTTCGCTGGTGCTCGCTGCCTTTGCGGGCTACGTCGGTGCCTGGTACATGGGGGCGATCGAGGGCAACTTCGCCTTGCTGCTGTTCCTGGCCACCGTGGTCACCGGGGCCTACTGGCTGGCCGAGCGCCTGGTTTTTCTGCCGCGCAGGCGCCGCGCGGCCCAGGCCATCGAGGATGCGGCCGTGCAACGCCGCGCGGAACTCGACCGCATGGGCATCCAGAAGGTGGATGTGGACGTGCAGGAGGCCAAGGGCCGCATCCTGATGCAGCCCTGGTGGCTGGACTGGACGGCAGGTCTGTTTCCTGTGATTGCCGCGGTGTTCCTGCTGCGCTCGTTTTTGTTCGAGCCCTTCAAGATTCCTTCGGGTTCCATGATTCCCACGCTGCTCGTGGGCGACCTTATCCTGGTCAACAAGTTCACCTATGGTGTCCGGCTGCCCGTGATCCACACCAAAGTGACCGAAGGCACACCACCGGCGCGTGGCGATGTGATGGTCTTTCGCTATCCGCCGCAGCCCAGCCTGGATTACATCAAGCGTGTGGTGGGCGTGCCCGGCGATGAGGTGGCCTACCTGAACAAGCGCCTTACCGTGAATGGCAAGCCCGTCGAAACCACGGCCGCGCCCGATTTCTTTGATGAAGACGCGATGCGCTATTTCAAGCAGTACGAGGAGCAGTTGGGTGGCCAGCCGCACCGGCTGCTGAACAACCCCGATGTGCCTGCTTTTGTGCAGGGTGCCAGCAACTTCGCTTACCGCGACAACTGCCGCTACAACGTTGAAGGCGTCGTCTGCAAGGTGCCACAGGGGCACTATTTCATGATGGGTGACAACCGCGATAATTCGCTGGATTCACGCTACTGGGGGTTTGTGCCCGAGGCGAACATCGTGGGCAAGGCGTTCTTTGTCTGGATGAATTTTGGCAACCTCAAGCGGATTGGTTCGTTTCATTGAAGACAGCGGACGCACAACAACGAGAGGGTAAAAACATGAGCATGCATCGCACAGCCAGTCGGTCGCGCCAGCGCGGTCTGTCGTTCTTCGGGCTGATCTTTGTCGGTTTGTTTGCGGTGGCTGCCTTTGCCATTGGCGGGCAGTCGATTCCGATCTTTCTGGAATACGTCGCGGCCAAAAAGGCCATCGAAAAGGCCAAGATCGAAACCACCGTGCCCGCCATCCGTGCCGCTTTTGACCGCGCCGCAGCCATTGACGATATCCATTCTGTCAAGGGCTCGGACCTCGAAATCACCAAGCGCGGCGACAAGGTGGTGGTGTCATTCAAGTATGCACGCGAGATTCCCCTGGCAGGCCCCGCCTTCCTGGTGTATCGCTTTGATGCGCAGACCAACTAGGTGCAGCCGGCTCTGTCATCGCTGCAGCAGCGTCTGCAGCACACCTTCTCCAATGCCTCGCTGCTGCAGCGTGCCGTCACGCACCGCAGCTTTTCGGCGGACCACAATGAGCGCCTGGAGTTTCTGGGCGATTCGGTGCTCAACCTGGCCGTGGCCAGCCTGCTCTACCAGCGGCTGAGCGATCTGCCCGAGGGCGATCTGTCGCGCGTGCGCGCCAACCTGGTCAAGCAGGACACCCTGCACCAGCTGGCACTGCGCCTGCAGGTGTCGGATGTGCTGCGCCTGGGCGAGGGCGAGTCCAAGTCCGGTGGCCAGCAGCGGCCTTCCATCCTCGCCGATGCCCTCGAAGCCCTGATTGGTGCCGTGTACCTCGATGCCGGCTACGCCAGTGCCGAAGCGCTGGTGCACCGCCTGTTCCAGGGGGTGGAAATCAACCCCCAGATGCAGGCCGCCGCCAAGGACCCCAAGACCGCGTTGCAGGAGTGGCTGCAGGGCCGCAAAATGAAGCTGCCGCAATACAGCGTGGTAGCCACGGTAGGGGCGGCGCACCGCCAGACCTTTGACGTGGAGTGCGAAATCACCGAGTTGGGTCTGGCCGAACGTGGCATCGGCGGTTCGCGCCGTGCCGGCGAACAGGCCGCCGCCGCCGCCATGCTGGCCACACTGAAAGCGAAGAATTTATGAATGATGCTACTAAAGATGTAGCTGGTGACGCAGGCGCAGAAAGCGCTCCGGTGCAAAATGACCTGGATGCGATGCTGGCCGCCGCGGGCGCCCCGGCTGCCGTGCCGGGCCAGCGCTGCGGCGTGATCGCCATCGTGGGCAAGCCCAACGTGGGCAAGTCCACGTTGCTCAACGCCCTGGTGGGCCAGAAGATCAGCATCACCTCGCGCAAGGCGCAGACCACGCGGCACCGCATCACGGGCATCCGCACGCGCGAGCAGACACAGTTCGTCTTTGTCGATACGCCCGGATTCCAGACCCGCCACGCCACGGCGCTCAACAAGTCGCTGAACAAGACCGTGATGGGCGCGATTGGCGACGTGGACCTGATCCTGTTTGTGGTTGAAGCCGGCAACTTCACGCTGGCCGATGCCAAGGTGCTTTCGCTTTTCAAGCCCGGCATTCCCACGCTGCTGGTGGCCAACAAGCTCGACATGGTGCACCGCCGTGCCGAACTCGCGCCCTGGCTCAAGAGCATGCAGGAGCGCCACCCGTTCGCCGAGTTCGTGCCCATGTCGGCCAAGAACAAGGGCGACATCGAGCGCCTGTTTGGCATCTGCGCCAAATACCTGCCCGAGCAGGCCTGGTGGTACGCCGAAGACGAGCTGACCGACCGCAGCGAAAAATTCCTGGCCTCCGAGACCGTGCGCGAAAAGCTGTTCCGCTTCACGGGCGACGAACTGCCCTACACCTCCACCGTCGTCATCGACAAGTTTGATGAAGAAAAGAGCAAGCAGCACAAGCGCCTGGTGAAGATCGCCGCCACCATCGTGGTCGAGCGCGACAACCACAAGATGATGGTCATTGGCGACAAGGGCGAACGCTTGAAGCGCATCGGCACCGAGGCGCGCCAGGAGCTGGAAAAGCTCATGGACGCCAAGGTGTTCCTGGAGCTGTGGGTCAAGGTGCGCTCGGGCTGGGCCGATGACGAGGCCCGAGTGCGCTCGTTCGGCTATGAATAGCCACCATCCCCCTGAGCGGCTGCGCCGCTTCCCCCTTCTCTCGCATCGCTGCGCGCTGCGGGAAGGGGGACGACGCCAGTGGCCGGGCAAAGCCCGTTCCACGGCGTCCGCTGGCATGGCCTGCTCCGCGGCCTTTTGAGGGATGGCGTAGCGCTTACTACATGCCAGTGCGCCGCATTGCCGATGAACCCGCCTTCGTGCTGCACAGCTACGACTGGAGCGAGTCCAGCCTGATCCTGGAAGTGTTTTGCCGCCACCAGGGGCGCGTGGCCCTGGTGGCCAAGGGCGCGAAAAAGCCCAGTTCCAACTTTCGCCCCGTGCTGCTGCCGTTGCAGCCCCTGCTCGTGACCTACACGCTCGCCGGTGATGGCACGGCCGACATCCACACGCTCAAGGGCGCCGAGTGGGTGGGCGGCCATGTGATGCCCACGGGCGATGCCCTGCTGTCGGGCATGTACCTCAACGAGCTGCTGCTGCGCCTGCTGGCCCGGGCCGATCCGCACGCGGCCCTGTTCGATGCCTATGCCGGGGTGGTGCGCGTGCTGGCCAGCGAGCATGGCGATGCGCTGGAGCCCGTGCTGCGCAGCTTCGAGCTGCTGCTGCTGCGCGAGATCGGCCTGCTGCCCAGCCTGGATGCGCAGACCATGACCTTGGCGCCGTTGCAGTCGGACACGCGCTACACGCTGGTGCCAGAAGGCGGCTTGCGGGCTGCGTCCACGTCAGACCGTGCCGGTCTGCCCGGCTGCCAGTGGCAGGCTTTGCAGCGCGCGCTCGACGACGTGGCCAGCTACACCGCCACCTTGCGCGCCTGCGCCCCGGTGGCCGCAGAACTCAAGCCCCAGTTGCGGGCCCTGCTGCAATACCATTGCGGCAGCCCCACGCTGCGTACCCGCCAGCTCATGATCGACCTGCAGTCCTTATGAACATGTCTGAACCACTCCCGCACCGCACCGCCCTGTCGGTCAACGTCAACAAGGTGGCCCTGGTGCGCAACACGCGCCACCTGGGCATTCCCAGCGTCACGCGCGCGGCCGAGCTGTGCCTGCAGGCGGGTGCGCAGGGCATCACCGTGCACCCCCGGCCCGATGAGCGGCATATCCGCAGCCAGGATGTTTTCGAGCTGGCAGCGCTGATGAAGGCCTGGCCCGGCCGCGAATACAACATCGAAGGCAACCCGTCGCAGAACCTGATGGACTTCATCCGCCAGGTGCGTCCCCAACAGGCGACCTTTGTGCCCGACAGCGAAGACCAGTTCACCAGCGACCACGGCTGGAGCTTTCCGCAGGACGCCGAGCGCCTGGCGCCGCTGGTTGCCGAATGCAAGGCGCTGGGCGTGCGGGTGAGCCTGTTCATGGACCCGATCCCCGATCAGATGGCCGCAGCCAAGGCGGTGGGCGCGGATAGGGTGGAGCTGTACACCGAACCCTATGCCGCCGCCTGGGGCACGCCGCAGCAGGCGGTTGAACTCACGCGCTACGCCGCCGCCGCCCAGGCCGCGCTGGATGCAGGCCTGGGCGTGAACGCCGGGCATGACCTCAACCGCGACAACCTCGCCGCCTTTGTGCGCGACGTGCCCGGCGTGCTGGAGGTGTCGATTGGCCATGCGCTGATTGCCGACGCGCTGGAGCTGGGTTATGCCGCCACGGTGCAGGCGTACCTGCGCTGCATTGCAGCGGGTTTTGCACCCTCCAAAAACTCCTGATTTGATAGCTGCTGGCGCTTATGAATAAAGCGCTGGAGGCCATTTTTATTCAAATTCCATGATCTACGGCATTGGTTCCGACATCTGCGATGTGCGCCGCATCCAGGCCAGCCTGGCGCGCCATGGTGAGCGCTTTGCCGAAAAGGTGCTGGCCGATGCTGAACTGGCCACCTGGCGCGAGCGCAGTGCGCGCTGGCCAGACCGGGGCCTGCGCTACCTGGCCACGCGCTTTTCGGCCAAGGAGGCCTTCAGCAAGGCCATTGGCCTTGGCATGCGCATGCCCATGACCTGGCGCCACTGCGAGGTCGCCAAGCTGCCCAGCGGCCAGCCAGTGATCGTGCTGCATGGCGCGCTCAAGGAATGGTTCGATGCCAAGGGCCTCACGGCGCACCTGAGCGTGACCGACGAGACCGACTATGCCGCCAGCTTCTGTGTGGTCGAGACGATTGATGCAAAAAATGGCTCTGACGCTTGATAGTCAAGCGCTTATAGCTATAAATTAAATAGCAATTCATTGGCAGAGCCGAAATCCATATGACCGAACACGCACCCCTCATCCTCGACGTGGCTGGCACAACGCTCAGCGCCGCTGATCGCCGCCGCCTGGCCCACCCATTGACGGGCGGCGTGATCCTGTTTGCCCGCAACTGGGAAAACCGCGCACAGCTGCTGCAGCTCACGAGCAGCATCAAGGCCGTGCGCGACGACCTGCTGATCTGCGTCGACCACGAAGGCGGCCGCGTGCAGCGCTTTCGCACCGATGGCTTTACCCACCTGCCGCCCATGCGCGCGTTCGGTGAAATGTGGATGGATGACGGCAAGGGCGCCAAGGCCGTGCCCGGCAGTGGCGCGCTGCGCGCGACCAACGCGGCCACGGCGGCGGGCTATGTGCTGGGCGCCGAGCTGCGCGCCTGTGGCGTGGACTTCAGCTTCACGCCGGTGCTCGATCTGGATCATGGTGAAAGCGGCGTCATCGGCGACCGATCCTTCCACCGCGACCCGCGCGTGGTGGCCCTGCTGGCCAAGAGCCTCATGCACGGCCTGCTGCAGGCCGGCATGGCCAACTGCGGCAAGCATTTTCCGGGGCACGGCTTTGTCAAGGCCGATTCGCACACCGAGGTGCCCGTGGACCAGCGCAGCCTCAAGGCCATCCTGGCCGACGACGCCGCCCCGTATCCGTGGCTCAGCAGCACGCTCACCAGCGTGATGCCGGCGCATGTGATCTATCCCAAGGTGGACAGCCGTCCCGCAGGCTTCTCGCAGCGCTGGCTGCAGGACATCCTGCGCCGCCAGATGCGTTTTGACGGCGCGATTTTCAGCGACGACCTCAGCATGGAGGGCGCGCGCCGCCTCGATGGGCAGGTGGTCAGCTACACCGATGCGGCCATCGCCGCGCTGGGTGCGGGCTGCGACCTCGTCCTGCTGTGCAACCAGAGCGTGGGCGATGGCAAGGCCGTGGATGAACTCATCGCCAGCCTGGACCAGGCGCGCGCCGCAGGCCGCTGGCAGCCCAGCGTGGACAGTGAATCGCGCCGCCTGGCCCTGCTGCCCGAAACCCTGCCGCAGGCCTGGGACGACCTGATGTACCAGCCCGCCTATCTGCAGGCGCTGGACCTGCTGCCCTGACTGGGTCAGTGCGCCTGCACTACGGCGCCGGTGCGGCGCTGGCTGGCAAGGCTGCTGGCGGGCTGATGGCCTCCACGGCTTGCGCCGGCGCAGCCGGGGCAGGCGGCGCCACCGGGGGCTCGGCCGGTGGCGGGGAATCCTGAAAGCGGCGCACCACGCGCTGGAAGATCAATGCGTTCGGAATCTGCAGCCAGGCCGTGTGGCCTGCGGCCGCGCCATGGTCTTCCAGGGTGGTGTAGAGCAGGTTGATGTCCACCACCCGGCCCTTGGCGCCGGGCTTTTCGGCGGTGTCCAGCACCTCGATGTGGTCGCCAATGCGAAACGGCCGCACGGTGAAGATGAGCAGCGCACAGAACAGGTTGGACAAAACGCTCCAGGCCGCAAAGAACGCCACGGCGCCCACCGTGGCAAAGCCGGTAAACGCCGTCCACAGCACCGTGGCCGAAACGCCCACCCTCTCCAGCACCAGCAGCAGCGCGCTGGCAATGATGAGCCAGCGGATCAGGCCATTGATGGGCACCAGCAGCTCGTTGGGAAACTGGTAGTGCGCGCTGGCGCGGCGAACCAGGCGGCGCAGCGTGCGTTGCAGCAGCCAGGCCGCCAACAGGATCAGCACGATCTGCGAGCCGGGGATGATGACGTCAAGCCAGTCCTGCACCCATTCGGGCAGGCGGGCTTTCAGGAGTTGCATCCGGGAAATGGCCATGGGCGTGCGCCGTGCGGCGTCAAAAGAAGAAGATCGGCACAGGAGCGGTCAACCGTGCAACTGCTCTACCGTGTCCATCTGCATCTCGAAGCTGAAGAAGCGGTTGCGGCCCTGTGCCTTGGCGGCGTAGAGCGCCTGGTCGGCCCGCATGATCATGCTCTCGGCGTTGGTGCTGTCGTCGGGTACGCAGGTGGTGATGCCGCCCGACAGCGTCAGCGTGCTGCCCAGCGGCGAGTCGGCGTGCGCAAGGGCGCGCACCTTGAGCAGTTGCCCCAGCGCACGCGCAAAGGTCATGGCCCCCGAGCGGGGGGTGTGGGGCAGGATCAGCGCGAATTCTTCGCCGCCATAGCGCGAGGCCACGTCCCGTGGCCGCACGCACACCTCGCGCAGCACGCGGCCCACTTCCTTGAGGCAGGCATCGCCCTGCACATGGCCGCTGGCGTCGTTGTAGCGCTTGAAATGGTCGAGGTCGCAGAGCATCAGCGTGAGCGGCGTGCCGTCGCGCCGGGCCGCCAGGATCTCGTTGTGCAGGATGCGGTCAAACCCGCGCCGGTTGACGAGGCCGGTGAGGGCATCGACCTCCACCATTTCATTGAGGCGCTGGTTGGCCTGGTGCAGCTCGGCCGACACCGAAACCAGCCGGCGGCGCATGTCCAGCAGACGGCGCATGGCGCGCAGCTTGGCCATCAGCACAATCGGCTTGACGGGCTTGACCAGATAGTCGTCTCCACCCACCTCGATGCCGCGCCACACGTCCAGGTCGCCGTCCAGGCCCGACAGAAAGATGATGGGAGTCCAGTCGCCGGGCTCGGCTTCGCGCATCTGCTGCGCCACCCAATAGCCGTCCTTGCCCGGGAGCTTGATGTCCAGCAGCACCAGGTCGGGGCGGCGGGTCTTGAACAGGTGCAGGGCCCGGGCGCCGTCGGGTGCCTCCAGGACATCGGCCACACCCGCCTGGCGCAGTTCGGCGACCAGTGCGGCGCGTACCGAGTCCATGTCTTCCACGACCAGCACGGAAAACGGGTGGTCCGACAGCGCAGCCCCGATCGGCGCGGCTGCAGGAAGGGGGCTGTGGAGGGGCGTGGGGGCTGTCACTGTGTTTCCTTGTGGACCGGATTGACTCGCAGGCCATTTTTGCACCTCTGGGGGCCCGCCGGCATCGGCTGGGATGCAGGCGGGCGCCCAGCCTGAACGGCAATGGTTCAGGACTCGCGCCGCAGGGCCGGGAACAGGATCACGTCGCGGATGCTGGGGCTGTCGGTCAGCAGCATCATCAGGCGGTCGATGCCGATGCCGCAGCCGCCCGCGGGGGGCATGCCGTATTCGAGGGCGCGCACGAAATCGTGGTCGTAGTACATGGCTTCGTCGTCGCCGCTGTCCTTGGCGGCCACCTGGGCATGAAAGCGCGCCGCCTGGTCTTCGGCGTCGTTGAGCTCGCTGAAGCCGTTGCCGAACTCGCGCCCGGTGATGTAGAGCTCGAAGCGCTCGGTGACTTCGGGGCGCTGGTCGTTGGCGCGGGCCAGCGGCGATATTTCGGTGGGGTGCTCCATGATGAAGGTGGGCTGCCACAGCTTGTCTTCCACCGTCTCTTCGAAATAGAGCACTTGCAGGCTGGCCAGGGTGCGCCCGGAGAGCTGGTTCTTTTCTTCGGACATGCCCAACTTCTTGAGCGCGCTGATGAGCCAGGCCGCATCGTCCACATGCGCACCGGCTTCGGTGTGCTGGAAGATGGCTTCGCGGATGGTCAGGCGGGCAAAGGGCTGGCTCAGGTCCACCTCGCGGCCCTGGTACGACAACTGCAGGGTGCCTGCGGCCTTCAGGGCGGCATCGCGCACGAGTTGCTCGGTAAAGCCCATGAGGTCCTGGTAGTTCCAGTAGGCCGCATAGAACTCCATCATCGTGAACTCGGGGTTGTGGCGCACCGAGATGCCTTCGTTGCGGAAGTTGCGGTTGATCTCGAACACGCGCTCGAAGCCGCCCACCAGCAGGCGCTTCAAGTACAGTTCGGGCGCGATGCGCAGGTACATCTCTTGTTCGAGCGCGTTGTGGTGCGTGACAAACGGCTTGGCATTGGCACCGCCCGGAATCGGGTGCAGCATGGGCGTTTCGACTTCGAGGAAGCCGTGGTGCACCATGAAGTCGCGGATACCACTCACCGCCTTGCTGCGCGCCACGAAGCGCTTGCGTGCTGCCTCGTCGGTCATCAGGTCGATGTAGCGCTGGCGGTATTTGACCTCCTGGTCGGCCACGCCGTGGAACTTGTCGGGCATGGGGCGCAGGCTTTTGGTCAGCAGCCGCAGTGTGGTCACCTTGACCGACAGCTCGCCGGTCTTGGTTTTCATCAGCGTGCCCTCGGCGCCGATGATGTCGCCCAGATCCCAGTGCTTGAAGGCCCCATACAGGTCTTCACCCAGCGCATCGCGCGTGATGTAGAGCTGGATGCGCCCCCCGGTTTCGCCCAGCGAGCCATCCTGCACGGTGGCAAAACTGGCCTTGCCCATCACGCGCTTGAGCATCATGCGCCCGGCCACGCTCACATGAACGGCGTGGGTTTCCAGCGATTGCGCGTCCTTGCTTGCGTGCTGCTCCTGCAGTGTGGCAGCGTGGTGCGCCGGTTTGAAATCGTTGGGGAACGTGACGCCTGCGCCCTCGGCATGGGCCTCGCGCAGGGCGCGCAGCTTGTCGCGGCGCTCGGCGATGAGCTGGTTTTCGTCGTGGAGGGCGGGGGCGTGGTGTTGTTCTGACATAGGTGCCGTGGCTACGGGGCGTGGAATGTGGGGCTGGTGGCAGCCAAACTGTTGATTTTATGGGTTATCGGCAGGGTTATGGTGCCGCGCGGAATACAGGCCCAGCACGGCCAGCGCCGTCCACGCAATGATCTGCAGGTCAAGCCACAGGCTGCGCGTGTGCACATACTGCCGGGCATAGCGCAGCTTGGTGGGCAGGATCTGCTCTACATAGGTGCGTTCGGGGTCGGGGCTGCGGGCCAGCAGTGCGCTTTCGTCGCGGAATGCGATGGAGGCCAGGTCGGTAATGCCGGGGCGCACGCTGAGCACCACCGCGCGCAGGCCGGCGGGGTAATGCGCTACATAGCGTGGCACCTCGGGGCGCGGGCCGACCACGCTCATGTCGCCGCGCAGCACGTTGAGGAACTGCGGCAGTTCGTCCACCTTGCTGCGGCGCAGCCAGGCGCCCGCGCGGGTGATGCGGGTGTCCTGACCCACCGTGATCTGCGGGCCCACGGCCTCGGCGCCGGTGTGCATGGTGCGGAACTTGTAGATGCCGAACAGCCGCCCACCTTGCCCCACCCGTTGCTGCCTGAAGAACACCGGCCCCGGTGAATCGAGCCGCACCCACAGCGCCACCGCTAGCAGCACCGGGCTCAGCAGCAGCAGTGCCAACGCGGCGAAGGCGATGTCGAACAGGCGCTTGGGCATGGAGGGTTCAGCCCAGCAACGCATGCAGCGCGGCGATCACCCGGTCCTGGTCGGCATCGCTCATGGCCGTGAACAGCGGCAGGCTGAGCATGGACTGGTAGGTCGCATCGGCCTGCGGAAACTGGTCAGGCGTGAGCCCATAGCGGTCGCGCCAGTAGGGGTGGCGGTGCAATGGCACGTAGTGCACGCTGGTGCCGATGCCCCGGTCCGACAGTGCCTGGATGAGTTCGTCGCGGCCCATGCGCGCGCCCGGCGCCAGCCGCACCACATACAGGTGCCAGGCATGCACATCGCCCGCCGGGGCGTGGGCCGGCAGCACCAGGGGCAGGTGGGCCAATTGCGTCTGGTAGCGCGCCGCCAGGTGCTGGCGGCGCTGCACGAATTGCGGCAGGCGCTGCAATTGCACCAGGCCCATGGCGGCGGCGACGTCGGTCATGTTGTACTTGAAGCCGGGGGCCACCACCTCGTAGTACCACGCCGGGGTCTTGGAGGAGAAGCGGTCGAAGGCGTCGCGGCTCATGCCGTGCAGGCGCATCACGCGCATGCGCTCGGCCAGCCGCGGGTTGTGCGTCACGGCCATGCCGCCTTCGCCGGTGGTGATGGTCTTGTTGGCGTAGAAGCTGAACACCGTCACGTCGGATGCCAGCTGCCCCACCAGCGTGCCCTGCCAGGTGGTGGGCAGGGCGTGCGCGGCGTCTTCCACCACCTTGAGGCTGTGCTCTTGGGCGATCGCCAGGATGGCGTCCATGCGGCAGGCCAGGCCGCCGTAGTGCACGGGCATGATGGCCTTGGTACGCGGGGTGATGGCGGCGCGGATTTTCTCGGGGTCGATGTTCAGCGTCACCGGGTCCACGTCCACCAGCACCGGGTCGGCGCCGAGGTAGCGCACCACCTCCACCGTGGCGGTGAAGGTCAGCGTGGGCGCAATCACCTCGTCGCCCGGGCCGATGCCCAGCGCTTCGAGCGCCAGGTGCAGGCCGGCCGTGGCGGAGTTGACGGCAATACTCTGCAGCCCGTTGCCGCCAAGGTAGTCGGTGAAGGCCTGCTCGAAGGCACGGGCCTGGGGGCCGGTGGTCACCCAGCCCGAGCGCAGCGCCTTGGTGACGGCGGCGATTTCTGCGTCGGTGATGTCGGGGCGGGCGAAGGGCAGAAAAGGCGGGGAGGGCGGTGCGGTTTTGGGCATGGTGTGTTCAGGGGGCGAAGCGGTCGATGGCGTGGTATTCCCGCTCGAAGAACGTGAACACGTTCTAAGGCCTGCATGGCTGTCCAGGGGATGTTCATCGGGGTTTGACTGCCCAGGTCATGCGGTGGGTGCGCAGCGGGTGCAGCAGCAGCGATGCCGGGCCGATGAGCGTTGCCGGCAGTCGCCGTGCGACCGGCGGGGCCAGCGTCAGCCGTCGCGAGTGCAGCCGCGCGTCCGGGAATAGCGCCTGAAGTTCGCCCAGAATCAGTTTGCGCACATCAGGATTGTGCGGGTTGTTCACGACAAAGTCATACACGAGCACGCCGCCGCCCGGCGCCACCCAGCGCCACAGCGTACGCGCGAAGTGCTGGCGGTAGTCGGGGTCGAGCAGCGAACTGAACACGGTAAAGGCCAGCACGGCCTGCTGGCTGGCGTCGGGCACCGGTGCTGCACAGGCATCGCCCGGCAGGATACGCACGCTGCCGGGAAGCAGGGCGCGCGCGGCCGTGGCGCGATCGGGCAGCAACTCGATACCGGTCAGTTGCGTGGGCGTGGCCCCCAGGCGCAGCAGGTCCAGCAGGTTGCCGCCGCTGCCGCAACCTACTTCCAGCAGGGGGCGATCGGCCAGGCTGCTCCAGCCGTGCGTGCGCCACAGGCGGGCCATGGCACGCATGCGCTCCTGTTGCGCCTGCAGGGCCGCTGCGTTGGCATACAGGCTGTAGCGCTGCGCGTCGGCGTTGCTGTCGCGGCGCGCGTAGCGGTTTTCGACGGCGTGGGTCTCGGAGGTGTTCATCGCGTGATTCTCGCGAAGCGCGACGAGGGCGCGCGTGCGCGCAACACATCCCACAGGCCCTGCCAGGTGCCCCAGCCGTAGCCCAGGTGGAAGGCCGCGATCACGGCTGGCAGGCGCGCAAGCAGGTGCCAGGCGCCGGCTGCGCGTGCGGCGGCCCAGCTGGCCAGAGCGAGGTAGCAGCCGTAGAGCGCCAGCAGCGCGGTGGCGGGCCAGGGTGACCAAGGCAGCAGCAAGGCGCAGAACGCGAGTGCGGCGACGAACAGTGCAGGTACAAGCTGGCGCAGCGACCCCGGCTGGCCGTGCTTGCGCACCACGAAGGGACGCCAGTAGCCGTATTGCTGCTGCTGGGCGTAGAGGTGGCGCAGCGAGTTGCGCGGGTGGTAAATGGAGTGGATCGTCCCACTTTGCCAGATGCGGCCGCCGCCCCGGCGCAGGCGCAGGTTGTGTTCGTCGTCCTGGTTGCGCACCAGCGCCTCGTCGAACAGGCCGAAGCGCGCGAATGCATCGCGCCGCCAGCAGCCTAGGTACACGGTATCGACCTCTCCTTCGTGCCCACGGTCGCGCGAGCGGGCACCGCCCACCACCCAACGGCATTGGAAGGCCGCCGCGATGGCCTCCCCCATGGGGCCGGTGCCCTGCGCGACCCAGGGGCCGCCCACATTGTCGGCGCCGCTGCGCTCCAGTGTTTCGATGCAGCGTGCCAGGTAGTCGGGGGCGAACACGGTGTGGATGTCGAGCCGGGCGATCACCTCGCCCCGGGCGCGTGTGATGCAGGCATTGAGGCCGGTGGAGACGATGCGGCCGGGATTGTCCACCAGCACCAGCCGCCCGTCGCCCACACAGCGCTTTTGTAGGCGCTCGCGCGTGCCATCGTCGCTCTCGCCGTCGGCGATGAGCACTTCCATCCGCCAGTCTTCGGGGAGCTGTTGGCGCAGCACCGAGTCGCAGAACGCGTCGATGAAGGCCGCTTCGTTGCGGCAGGGGGCAATCACGCTGAGCAGGCGGGGAATGGCAGTGAGGTTCATTGCGCGCAGGCTTTGCAGCTTATCGGGCGGCTAGGCGCTGTGGGAGTTTTCATTTTCAGACATTGTGAATCGTGATTGGAGGTGCGCATGATTCTAGGAAGTCTGGTCCCGCAACAAGCGTGGCTCTTGGCGTTCAGCGACAATCCTTCAATGTTCGTCTTCTTCTTAAGTCTCGATGCGCAATGCTGATCAGTGGATCGAATCCAAGTATGTGTGGCGGCGTGGGCAACTGATTGGTTCACGCGATCCGGCTGAAGTCGGAATTGGCTCGCGTTTGATCGCCGACTGCGTGGCGGCGCTTTATGCGGAGCAATTGCCTCTGATTGCACGTGGGCGATTGATTGATCTTGGTTGTGGTAAGGCACCACTGTATGGTTTGTACTGCCAGTATGTTGATTCCGTTATGTGTGTGGATTGGCCGCACTCGGCGCATGCCAGTCCTTATCTGGACCATGAGATAGATCTGAGCCAACAGCTTCCATTCCCGAATGCATCATTCGACACGGTATTGCTTTCGGATGTTCTTGAGCATGTGCCTGCACCCGAAACGCTTTGGCATGAGATAGCGCGTGTACTCACTCCTGGTGGTCACCTGCTAATGAATGTGCCATTTATGTATGGTGTGCACGAGGCCCCACATGACTATGCACGTTTTACCCATTTTGCGCTCCGTCGTTTTGCACGTGAGGCTGGCCTCGAAGTGAGTTTTCTAGAGCCGGTAGGGGGCAGCTTGCATGTGCTGGCTGACCTGCTGGCCAAGCATCTGGTCCACATACCGTTATTAGGGGCGCTGCTTGCAAGGGCGGTGCAAGGGGTGGTCAGCTTGGCTGATCGTACCAACTGGGGCCGGCGCTTTGCTAAGCAGACTGCGGCACATTTTTCTCTGGGTTATTTCCTGGTTGCGCGGCGCCCTCTGGTGCTTTCGCAATGAGCTACTCGCTGCGCACGCTAATAGTCTACGCGGCCGCGCGCGTGCTCCCTGCAATGGCCGTGATGGTGCTAACTTTCCTGTGCATTCACGTATTGCCGCCCGAGCGATACGCAATCTACAGCCTAACTTTGCTAGCCTCGGGAGTCGCCTCGGGTTTTGTTGGTGCCGCAAGCGGCCAGCCGATGTTGCGCTACTCGCACCAGTTGAATCCCACGGCGTTGCGCCGAGCGCAGATCCAACTGCCCTTGGTCGTAGCAATGCTCACGGTGCCAGTGGTGCTGGCTTACTTGAGTGCCACATCTGGGCTTTCTCTGTCGGCATTTTTGGCAGTCGCGCTGATTCCGCTATTTGCTTTGGTTGACACGCGGCGAAGCTTATTCGTTGCGCGTGGCCGCGCCAATGCGGTGTTTGCTATGGACGCTTGGCGTTCGGCACTGATGCTGCTGTTCGGCGCGGCGCTGTTGAGTCTGTGGGGTGCGCAAACCGAAGCCCCTTTGGCTGCACAGTTGCTGGCATTAATCGCCTGTCTCGTTTTGGTGCGAGATCGTGCCGACGATGGCACGGGGGGGGCGCGTGAAGTTGATCGTGCCTATTTGTTCTATGGATTAGGTTTTGCTGGTTGGTCGGCAGGGATTGTGGCGCTGTCTTTAACTGAACGCTCAATGTTGGCAAACGTCACTGGCCTTGCATCCAGCGGCCGCTATGCAGCGCAGGCTGATGTGGTAAACGCAGTATTTTCGGCTGGCGCTGGTGCAATTGCGTCAATGTTGATGCCAATCTATCTTGAGCAGACTACTCGTCCCGATGCCAAAGTGCGTCGGCGTCTGCTTCGATTTGGGGTGCTAGGTTGCTTGGGGATTGTGTTGCTGTGTCTGCTGATTGGTGCGCTGTTGAGATTGTTTCCAGACGTGCGTATCGCCCAGGCGCTGATTGCCGACACGCCGACAGCGCTGATGCTGGTCGCTGCGGCTGCAATGTGGGCGGTGGCCGGTTTTGTTCAGAAGCCGGTCGAGTTACGCGGCCAATCTTCCTGGCTGTTCTTGGGGGTAGTTGTTGCACTGTTGGTGTTTCTATTGATTGCGCCGGCACTTGCTGAACGCTTTGCTGCAATGGGTGTCGCGTTTGCAAAACTGACTGCAGGTAGCACCTATCTATTGGTCATATGGTTGATTGCGCGTGAGACCCGCTGAGGAGTTGTAATGAATTACGCGGTTGTGATAGTGAATTGGAACGGTGCGGTCGACACCATTGCCTGTATTGATTCGATCATCATCGGTAAAAATAGTGGCCGTGTAATAGTGATAGACAACGGTTCGCTTGATGAGTCACTTTCGCGTATCGGCGATGCGTTGCGCGCACACGGCCTCACACCGCGGTTGTTGGATGCTGACGAGTTACCGGGGCCGACTGAGTCGGCGCGGGCATTGTTGCTGGCAGCGGGGGAAAACCTTGGTTTTGCGATTGGCTGTAACCGAGGGCTGCGCGTCGCTGCGGCTCTGGAGTGTGAGGTGGTTTTGTTTCTTAACAATGACACAGTCGTCGACGCTGACGCGCTAGATCGCATTGTGCAGCGCCTACTCGCTGATTCGGCGTACTTCGCCTGTCTGCCAATGCTAACGGAGCAAGATGGAGATCGCATTTGGAACTGCGGAGGTCGTATCTCCAGACTTGGTCTGCGTCGCTATTACTTGGCTGGTCGTTTGCGTATTGAGGGGGAGCGCCGTGGCGAAATTCGCTGCAGTTTCTTTACTGGATGCTGCTTCGCGGTGCGAACCGTTGACTTTCTAGCGCGGGATGGCTTTAGCGAACGGTTTTTTTTTGGTGAGGAAGACTTTGAACTTGCGCTGTGGATGAAGGAACGTGCCCTTGTGGCAGTGTGTCTTACGAGTGCGGTAGTGCGGCACAAAGTTAGCGTCGCGTTCAACTTCGCAGCGGGAAAATTCCCATCGTCTGATGCGTCCAGGGCCAAGGTATTTGTCTACTACTTAAATAGATTCATCCATATGCGGCTACGTCTAGGTACGTTCCGCTGGTGGCTTTGGGTGATAGCCTATTTGCCCTATGTTATGTGGTTGTTGTGGCGCAATGAAATATTGAGCATAACTGCGCTGCCGAGATTTGCTCGTCAACTACTTTTTCGTGCTCGCGTGATGGATGGTGTAGCGCGCGTAGATTTTGAAGCGGTGATGGGGGGTAATTATGATTACTAATGCCTCTAAATTGGCGGCGGGTGAATCTCTGAAGCCCACTTTTGAGTGGCGCTGTAGGGTTTGCGGATCGACAGGGCCCTTCGAACATCATCATGTGCATGAAAACATGTTTGGTTTGGATGAGTCATTTGAGTATCGGTTGTGTTTTGGCTGCGGTTGCTTACAAATTACCGACGTACCGACCGATTTAGGGCGCTATTATGGTTCAGGTTATTACTCAATGGGAGAACGGTCGTGCCATAGTCCATTGGCCGCGATTCTGATTCGTGCTCGCAATCGGCATCTCTCTCGGCGTTTCGACCCGTTAGGTGCTTGGCTCGCGAGACTCCGGCCTTTTCTTGCACTTTCATCCCTTCGGCCATTGAAAATCGCGCGTGACGCGCGAATTGTCGACGTTGGATGCGGAAGCGGCGAGCTATTGAAAGCGCTGCAATCTGCTGGATTTACGCGTCTTTTTGGGGTGGATCCGTTCGTTGCGCGTGACATCGACTTGGGCGGAGGTTTGATGGTAAAGCGAGCAGAGTTGGCCGATTTGGTTGACCAACCAGATCAGTCCAGCAGTTTTAACTTGGTGATGTTTCATCACTCGTTGGAGCACATTGATAACCCGGCAATTTCGCTTCGGGCCGCGTGGAAAGCACTGTTGCCGGGCGGATATTGCATCGTACGCATTCCCACAGTCAGCTCATACGCATGGCGATACTATGGAGTGGACTGGTGCGCTCTAGACGCGCCACGTCACCTAATGCTGCATTCTCGTTGCAGCATTGCTTTGATGGCTGCGTCGTGCGGGTTCGAAATTTTGGGTAGCGCAGATGACTCTACAGCGTTTCAATTCTGGGGCAGCGAGCAATATAGGCGCGGTATTGCGTTGATGCGGCCTGGTTGTCACGACATCCTGCCTGCGCCGGGAGAGTTTACTTCCGAAGAGTTTCGTAGTTTTAGGCAGCGTGCCGCGGAGTTGAACAGGGAGCGCGATGGAGATCAAATCATTGTTTACCTGAGGCGGCCGGTGGCATGAAAGTTGTGATGCTCGCTCCGGCCAACGTTATTCACACACAGCGTTGGGTCGAGGGATTGCATGCGCGTGGTGTGGAGTTGGTGCTCGCAACTCAGCACGAAGATGCTTGCTGGCATGCGCCAGCGGGCGTTCGTGTTGTGCATCTCCCATATAACGGAACGCTTGGCTACTTTCGTAATGTTCCTGCGCTACGGCGTTTGCTGCATGATGAGCGGCCGGGTCTTCTCAACGTGCATTACGCGAGTGGTTATGGCACGACTGCCGCGCTTGCGAGATTTCACCCCTTGATGCTCTCGGTGTGGGGTAGCGATGTGTACGATTTCCCTTATGAGAGTTGGCTCAAAGGTTGGTGGCTACGGCGCAACTTGCGTGGTGCAGACGTGATTGGCTCTACCAGCGAAGCCATGGCGCGACAAGTGCGCTCATTGGTGCCGGAGTTGGAGGAAATTGCGGTGACGCCATTCGGCGTGGACACCGGCCGCTTCGGGCCAAGCCCCCAGTCTCACGAAGGATTGGTGATTGGCACGGTAAAAAAACTTGAAGCCAAATACGGTGTGGATGTGTTACTGCGAGCTTTCGCTCAACTTCGCCTTCGCTTGGGTAATTCAGTTGCGCTTACGCTGGAGTTGGTTGGCGGTGGTAGTCAGCGCGCTGAATTGGAAGCCTTGGCCGTTGAGTTGGGTATCGCTACGAGCGTGCGGTTCCTTGGGGCTGTTCCCCACGCCGAGGTGCCTCGATGGCTAAATTGCTTTGATATCTATGTGGCGGCTAGTCGCCTCGAGAGCGAGAGCTTTGGCGTCGCGGTGCTCGAAGCTTCGGCATGCGAGGTTCCCGTGGTGGTGAGTGATGCCGGGGGGCTGCCGGAGGTGGTTGCCGACGGCAAAACGGGAATCGTGGTGCCCAAAGAAGATGTCGAGGCATTAGCGAATGCATTGTTCGCATTGGCGGTAAATGCGCCCCTGCGTCGGCGATATGGGAAAGCAGGGCGTGTGCACGTTCAGTCGCGGTATGAATGGGAGCACAGTGTGGATCACATGATGGGTTGTTTTTCTGCTGTTTATGCCAAGTTTCGGGCGCAATCAGCACATGAATCAAAACGTGATCGTTTTCCATCGTAATGAGCAAGTGCATGAATGCGCGAGTCACCGCAATGACCTTAGCACATAGTAGGCTGGACATCATGGGCTGGCGGAATCGGCAGGCTGGTAGCCGGGCACCAGCTGGCGCAGCAGGGCCTTGATGGCAGGGGTATCGTCGTCCAGGGCGCCGCTGCGCAGGGCCTCCAGCGTGGCCTGGATGCCTTCCCAGGGGGCGTGTTCCTCGCGTGCCCGCAGGATGCGCGGGTGGGCGGTGGGAATGGAGTTGTCGCCAATGAGCAATTCCTCGTAGAGTTTTTCGCCAGGGCGCAGGCCGGTGAACTCGATCGCGATGTCGCCGCCGGGGTGCTGCGCGTCGCGCACGGTCAGGCCCGACAGCGCCACCATGCGCCGGGCCAGCTCCACGATGCGGATGGGCTCGCCCATGTCGAGCAGGAACAGGTCGCCGCCCTCGGCCATGGCGCCGGCCTGCAGCACGAGCTGCGCAGCCTCGGGGATGGTCATGAAATAGCGCGTGACCTCCGGGTGTGTGACCGTGACGGGGCCGCCGGCTGCGATCTGGCGGCGGAACAGCGGGATCACGCTGCCGCTGGAGCCCAGCACGTTGCCGAAGCGCACCATGGAAAAGCGCACGGGGCAGCGCCAGGGCGAAGTAGTGGCGGTTGTGGCGCCGAACGGCGGCTGGTTGCTGGCCGCGATGGCCTGCAAAATCAGCTCGGCCACGCGCTTGCTCGCGCCCATGACGTTGGTGGGGCGCACGGCCTTGTCGGTGGAGACGAGCACGAAATGCTGCGCGCCATGCTCCAGCGCCATGCGCACCATGTTGAGCGTACCGAACACGTTGTTGAGCACGCCTTCGCCGGGATTGGCCTCCACCATGGGCACATGCTTGTAGGCGGCGGCGTGGTACATCGACGTGGGGCGGTGAATGCGGCAAATGTCATTGATGCGGGCGGCGTTGGTGACGCTGGCCAGCAACGGTACGAGTTCGCAGGCGTGCACACCCTTGTCGTGCAGCGCCTGCAACTCGTGGTGGATGGCGTAGAGCGCGTATTCGCTGTGGTCCACTAGCAGCAGTCGCGCCGGGCCTTCCTGCACGATCTGGCGGCACAGCTCGCCGCCGATGCTGCCGCCCGCGCCGGTGACCATGATCACCTTGCCTGCCAGGTTGCGGCTCAGCAGCTCGGGGTTGGCTGCTACAGGCTCACGGCCGAGCAGGTCTTCAATGTCCAGGTCCTGAAAGTCGGTGATGGTGACCCGTCCGCTGGCCAGGTCGGTCAGCCCGGGCAGGGTGCGAATGCGCACGGGCAAGTCGCGCAGGCTTTCAATGATCTGGCGGCGGCGCTGGCGCGTGGCGCTCGGCAGCGCCAGCAATACGTCGGTGACGCCAAGGCGATCAATGAGGTGGGGCAAGTCGTGGGGCGCATAGACGCGGGTGCCGTTGATGCTGCGTCCGGCCTTGGCGGCGTCGTCATCCACAAAACCTTGCAACTGGTACTGATGTGCCCCCCCAAGGCCGGCCGCTGTCTGCGCGCCAGCGCTTCCAGCGCCATAAATCAGCAACCGGCTGGGTGTTGCGCCTGGGCGCCCCTTGAGCCAATGCCAACCCATGGCACGGCTGGTGCCGACCATCAGCAAAAAGATCAACGGTTGCAGGATGCCCACGCTTCGGGGGACGCCCTCCCATTTCGCGCTGAGCAGGATGGCGAAGAGAACGGCGCCATAAATTGCTACCGCCTTGCCTGTCGTGATCAGCGCGGTGATGCCGGTATAGCGGAATATGGCGCGGTAGAGCCCCTGGTTCACCAAAATGGGAAAGGCCAGCAGGGGCGCCATGGCATAAACCAGCCATTGCAGGCCTTCGGGCCAGTGCAGGGTTTCCAGCCGTAGGCTGAAAGCCAGCCACATGGCCAGGATGCCCATGCAGACGTCCATGGCCACGACAAACAGCCGTTTGGCAGAGCGCGGCCATTCCAGAACGTGGCGCAATAAATACCGGTCTTGGGGCATTCGTCTATGGAGGCGCAATTCCAGTGCGTTCCAGCACATCCCCCACCAGTTCCAGTCGGACCAGGGGGTTGTCGAGTTCCATCAGCTGCTGCTTGAGTTTCAGCGGGATGGGCAGCAACTCGCACCAGCGGTTGGCAACCCAGCCGCAGTCGGCCAGCTGTGCGGGGGTGGGCGTGATGGCTGTGGCAGCGTCGGTGTCCCGTTCGCGCAAGGATGCCAGCACCTGGGCGAGGGTGGTGGCGGTGGCCAGAAGATCCTCGGGAATCGGCACGTGCAAGTCGGCGGCCAGTTGCTCCACATTCGCAACCCACAGGCCATGGGGCAAATGGCTGCGCTGGGTGATGCGAAAACGCTGGCTGCCGCGGCACAGCAGGGTGATCAGCCCGGGCTGTGGGTTGTCGATTTTTTCGATCACGGCCAAGGTTCCGATGTCGTGAAATCGCTCATCGGGTGCGCCTGCCTGTCGCACCTCGTGGCCCTGCACGAGCGCCACGACACCAAAGGGGGCGCCGGCATGGTGGCACTTGCGCACCATGTCGAGGTAGCGCACCTCGAACACGCGCAACGCCACCACTCCGCCAGGAAACAGCACGGAGTTGAGCGGAAACAGCGGAAGGGATGACAGGGTGAGGGGTTGTGTCATGGGCGAAGGTCTGCGGTCGCTATCATCCCATGGCGCAGTCTGCTTTCGCACGCGACCCACTCCAATTTGTCTCATCCATGCTCTACCAGATCGCCTCTTTCCTGCTCGACGTCATTGGTGGCCTGCTGACCGGGGCCTGCCTGCTGCGCCTGTACATGCAGTGGCAACGTGTTCCTTTCTCGAATCCGATCGGCGGGCTGGTGTTTGCTCTTACCGACTGGCTGGTCATGCCCTTGCGGCGTGTGATTGCGCCGGTGGGCCGCTGGGACCTCTCCAGCCTGGTCGCGGCCGCACTGTTGCAGCTGGTCCAGTATTTCCTGCTGTGGCTGATTCTGGGGTCCGGGGCCGCCTGGGCCTGGCTGCCTTGGCTGGCGCTTTTTGGCTTGGTGCGGGTGGCGATTTCGGGGCTCATCGGCCTGCTGATTGTCCAGGCGGTGATGTCATGGATGCAGGCCCGCTCGCCGCTGGCCGATGTGGTGGCGCGTTTGTGTGCGCCGGTGCTTCGGCCGTTTCAGCGCATCATTCCGCTGGTCGGGGGGGTGGATCTGTCGCCGCTGGCCGTGCTGGTGTTGCTGCAGGTTGCGATGATCGTCCTGGGGCACCTGCAGGCGGGGGTTTTGCAGGGGTGATGGCCGTTTGATGTGCCAAAATGGCATGCAGCGCTTATGGCATAAGCGCTACATGCTATTGATTTAATAGTGCAGCAGCCAAGCTGCCGCTGCGCGGACTTACATGACGGCGTCGGCAGGCAGGCGTTGCAGCATCGCCAGGCTGTTGGCCACGGTGTTGCGCAGCTCGCGGCGGTCGCAGATGAAGTCCACGGCACCCTTGGTTTGCAGGAACTCGGCACGCTGGAAGCCCTCGGGCAGCGTTACGCGCACGGTCGATTCGATCACGCGCGGGCCGGCAAAGCCGATCAGGGCCTTGGGTTCGGCGATCACGATGTCGCCCACAAAGGCAAACCCGGCGCTCACGCCGCCCATGGTCGGGTCGGTCAGCACGCTGATGTAGGGCAGGCCTTTCTTGGCCAGTCGGGTGAGGGCGGCATTGGTCTTGGCCATCTGCATGAGCGACAGCAAACCCTCCTGCATGCGCGCGCCGCCCGTGGCGGTAAAGCAGATGAAGGGGACCTTCTGCTCGATGGCGGTTTCCACGCCACGCACAAAGCGCTCGCCCACCACCGAGCCCATCGAGCCGCCCATGAAGTCGAACTCGAAGCAGGCGACCACCAAATTGATGCTCTTGACCGCGCCGCCCATGACGATGAGGGCATCGGTCTCGCCGGTGTTTTCCAGCGCTTCTTTCAGGCGCTCGGGGTATTTGCGGCTGTCCTTGAACTTGAGGGCGTCCACGGGCAGCACTTCCTGTCCGATCTCGTAACGGCCTTCCGGGTCGAGGAAGGCGTTCAGCCGGGCCCGCGCGCCGATGCGGTGGTGGTGGCTGCAGTGGGGGCAGACGTTCTGGTTTTGCTCCAGATCGGCCTTGTAGAGCACCGTTTCGCAACTCGGGCACTTGATCCACAGACCTTCTGGTACCTGGCGGCGCTCGGTGGGGTCGGTTTGCTGGATTTTGGCGGGCAGAAGTTTTTCGAGCCAGGACATGTGTGTTCCTTCGTATGAATTTGCCGAGCTGCATTGCAGCCCATGAAACTGGCGCGGCCCAAGCGAGGGCCGCCGCGCAAGGGCCGCCCCGCCGCGCTGGCGGCGTCCCCTTTCCCGCGTGCAGCGCAAGAGAAGGGGGAAGCGGCGGAGCCGTTCAGGGGGTTGGCCTCATATTATGCGTCGAGCGCTTTTCGGATGCCGCGCAGGAAGTCGATCGTGAGCGGGACCACCTTCGCGTGTTCCTGGTCTTCAATGAGCTGGATGATGCGGCTGCCGATCACCACCGCATCGGCCACCTTGCCAATGGCCTGGGCCGTAGCGGCGTCGCGGATGCCAAAGCCCACGCCCACGGGGATGTGCACATGCTGGCGGATGCGGGGCAGCATCTGCTCCACTGCCGAGGTGTCGAGCGCGCCAGAACCTGTGACGCCCTTGAGCGAAACGTAGTACACGTAGCCGCTGGCCACGCGTGCCACCTGGGCCATGCGTTCGTCGGTGCTGGTGGGGGCCAGCAGGAAGATCAGGTCCATGCCGTGCGCGCGCAGGCTGGCGGCGAAGGCTTCGCATTCCTCTGGCGGGTAGTCCACGACGAGCACGCCATCCACGCCGGCTGCGGCAGCATCGCGCACAAAAGCGTTTGTGCCGTGCTTCTGGTCATAGCGCTCCACGGGGTTGGCGTAGCCCATCAGCACCACGGGCGTAGTGCTGTTGCGCTTGCGAAACTCACGCACATGGTCGAGCACCTGCACCATGCCAATGCCCAGGCTGAGGGCTTTTTCGCCCGCCTTCTGGATGACGGGGCCGTCGGCCATGGGGTCGGAAAAGGGCACGCCCAGCTCGATGACGTCGGCCCCGGCCTCGACCATGCCGTGCATGAGGGCGGGTGTGATGTCTGCGAACGGGAAACCGGCGGTCACATACGGAATCAGCGCCTTGCGGCCCTGGGCCTTGAGGGCGGAAAAGGTGGATGCGATGCGGCTCATTTGACCACCTTGACGGGTTGCTCGCCGCCCTTGACCGACTGCCCCTGGCAGCTGGGGCGGCAGTAAAAATCGGCGCCACTGAGGTCGGCCACGGTGCCGATGTCCTTGTCGCCACGGCCCGAGAGGTTGACGAGGATGGACTGGTCGGGGCGCATCGTCTTGGCGAGCTTCATGGCGTAGGCCACGGCGTGGCTGGATTCGAGTGCGGGGATGATGCCCTCGGTGCGGCACAGGTAGTGAAACGCGTCGAGCGCCTCCTGGTCGGTGATGCCGACATATTCGGCACGCCCGATTTCCTGCAGCCAGGCGTGTTCAGGGCCCACGCCGGGGTAGTCCAGGCCCGCGCTGATGCTGTGGGTCTCGGTGATCTGGCCGTTGTCATCCTGCAGGATGAAGGTGCGGTTGCCATGCAACACGCCCGCGCTGCCCTTTTGCAGCGATGCCGAGTGCTTGCCCGATTCCAGCCCTTCGCCCGCCGCCTCCACGCCAATCAGGCGGGTTTTCTCGAACGGAATGTAGGGGTGAAAGATGCCCATGGCGTTGCTGCCGCCACCCACGCAGGCCACCACCACATCGGGCTGCGTGGTGGCTGCCTTCTGGGCCGCCAGCATTTCGGGCATCTGCTCGATGCATTCCTTGCCGATCACGCTCTGGAAGTCGCGCACCATCATGGGGTAGGGGTGGGGGCCCGCCACGGTGCCGATGATGTAGAAGGTGTTGTCCACGTTGGCCACCCAGTCGCGCATCGCCTCGTTGAGCGCGTCTTTCAGCGTCCTGCTGCCCGACTCCACGGGCACCACGGTGGCACCCAGCAGCTTCATGCGGTACACGTTGGGGCTTTGGCGCTTGACGTCCTCGGCACCCATGTACACCACGCATTCGAGGCCGTAGCGGGCGCAGATGGTGGCCGTGGCCACGCCGTGCTGGCCGGCGCCGGTTTCGGCAATCACGCGGGGCTTGCCCATGCGCTTGGCGAGCATGGCCTGGCCGATCACGTTGTTGATCTTGTGCGCGCCGGTATGGTTCAGGTCCTCGCGTTTCAGATAGATCTGCGCGCCACCCATTTCACGGCTGGTGCGCGCTGCGTGGTACACGGGCGAGGGGCGGCCCACGAAGTGCTTGAGTTCGTAGTGGAACTCGGCCAGGAACTCGGGGTCGTGCTGGTAGCGGGCGTAGGTCTCGCGCAGTTCCTGGATGGCGTGGGTCAGGGTTTCGCTGACAAAGCTGCCGCCATAGGGGCCAAAGTGGCCCGAGGGATCAGGTTGCTGGTAGGAATTCATGGGGAATCTTTGCAAGTTGTGCATCGGCCGCACGCACGGCGGCCACGAAGCGATGGATCTTGTCGGCGTCCTTGATGCCCCGCAGGGGTTTGCCATCGGGGCCATCGGCCTCGACGCCGGAGCTGACATCAACGGCCAGCGAGAAGCCTCGCGGGCGAACTTGCACAATGCCATCGGTCACGTTTGCAGGCGTGAGTCCACCAGACAAAACGAGATGAGAGGCTACGCTTGGTGGAAGGAGTGACCAATTGAATGCCTTGCCGCCGCCGCCGAAACCATCGACATGCGCGTCGAGCAGGATGGCCTGGGCTTTCGAGTAATCATGGGCGTATTTTACGAGGTCGAACCGTGCCGCACCGTCGCCGAGGGGAATGCGGGCCGCGCGCAGAAACGGCCGGGCACCCCCCAGGGTGGCGGCCAGACATTCGGCAGGGGACTCATCCCCATGAAATTGAATGGTAGCGCCCGCCAATAAAGAGCTTGAAGCTATGATATTGGAAGCAGTCTCGTTGACAAACAACAGCACCGGGGTGACGAACGGCGGCAGGCGGGAGGCCAGCGCGGCAGCCCTTTGCGGTGAAACGGCCCGGGGGCTCGCGGCATACAGCACGAAGCCGACGGCATCGACGCCGGCTGCGACGGCGGCGTCAACGTCCTGCTCGCGTGTCAGGCCGCAAATCTTGATGCGGGTGCGAATGCAGGAGGAGGGGAGTGGTTTTTCAGGCGGCAGGCTGCTCATGGCAGCCAATCATACGCAGCCGTGCGGCTGGGCAGGCCCCAATAGGGTTCGTAGACCGGGCCTTGAAAGTACAGGCCATCGGGCGAAAAGGTCGGGGCCGCCACGTCGCGGGAGCGCGCGGCCAGCACTTCGCTGATCCATTGCGGCGGCTTTTTCCCCTGGCCCACGGCGATCAGGCAGCCCATGATGTTGCGAATCATGTGGTGCAGGAAGGCATTGGCTTCAAACTCGAAACGCCAATAGCAGGGTGCAAAGCCTTCGGACGGCACTGCCATGTCGGACTGCGTGCGGGTGATGTCGATCCGTTGCAAGGTCTTGACGGGCGACTTGGCCTGGCATGCCGAAGCCCGGAAGGACGTGAAGTCGTGCTCACCCAGCAACTGTTGCGCGGCTTGCCGCATGGCAGCGTGGTCGAGCGGGTAGAAAACCCAGCCGACGCGGCCCGCATCGACGCTGGGGCGCACGGGCGACTGCAGCAGCACATAGGCATAGCGCCGCGCGATGGCGCTGCCGCGCGCGTGAAAATCTTCGGGCACTGGCTGGGCCCATTGCACCGCAATATCCGCTGGCAAAAAGGTATTGGTGCCGCGCACCCATGACGCCGCCGGGCGGTGCAGCGGAGTATCAAAGTGAATGACCTGCATGAGGCCGTGCACCCCCGCATCGGTGCGGCCTGCGCACAGCGTGCTGACCCGGTGCGTAGCAAAGCGGCCCAAGGCCGCTTCGAGATGATCCTGGATGGTGTTGCCCGACAACTGGCTTTGCCAGCCGCTGTAACGCTGGCCGTTGTAGCTCACCCCCATGGCCACCCTGGAGAGGTGGCCTGGGGCAATGTCTTGCGGGGTGCCTGGGCCGACCGGGCGCATCAGCCCAGGTCGGCCAGCAGCCGCTGGGCGCGGGCCTTGAGCGCCCCCGAGGATTCGGCGACCACTTCTTCGACCAGGGTTCGGGCCCCGTCGGTATCGCCGATGGCATTGAACTCCTGCGCCAGCGCCAGCTTGGTGGCCAATGGGTCATCGGCGGCGGCATCGACTCCGCTGTCTGCTGCGGCTGGCGCCGCTGCGGTGGGCGTGAAAGGCTTGGAAGGTGCACCCAGGTCCAGCGTCAGGTCGCCCAGGTCGAATTCCATGGGGGCCGTTTCCGGGGTGTCTGCCTTGGCGCTGGTCGTCAGTGGCATGGCACCGGACGGGAGCATCGTGAGGTCGTCGGTGGTCGGAAAATCGAGGTCGGCGATCGGCGGTGGTGCGATCGCAGGGGCTGCCGCCAAGGCCGGCGGTTCGGTGGACCGCGATGTGGGTAGATCCAGCTGTGGGAGCGCCGCTGGCTCGATGGCGTCGGCGCTGTAGCCTTCACCCGCGGTGGTGGTTGCACCGGCGGCTGCCGCAGCAAAGCCCCCCGCGGCGGCTGGCGCCTCGCTCAACGCATCTTCGGGCAAATCCAGGTCCAGATCGAGATCCAGGTCGGGTGGCAGGGTGGCTACAGCGGGCGCAGCGGCCATCACGGCGCTCGACAAACTGGCAGAGGGTGCCGCCACGGGGGCATCGCCATGGAGCGCGCCAGGACGGCCACCGGGCAGGTACAAGGGGTTCTCCTGGTCCAGATCGCGGCCCAGGTCGGCCACGCGGGTCCAGTCCGGGCCTTCGCCCTGCGTGAGCTTGAACACGTCACCGGCCACTGCCTCCAGGGCCTTGCGGTCCTGTCGTTTGGCGTAAATCTCGGCCAGCTTGACGTGCACCGACACGCGGGCTGGATTGTGGCGAATCGCTTCCTTGAGGATCTCTTCGGCCTGGAGGTCGCGGCCATACGCCAGGTACACATCGGCTTCGGCCACGGGGTCTACGTCACCGCCGGCATCGAGCTGGCTGGGGGAGTAGGCCATGGATGAGCCGGTGGTCATCTCGCTGTTGGCCGTGTCCACTTGCTGGCCGCCGCTGGCACCAAAGAAGGAGTCGGGTTGCAGGCGGCTTTCCAGGAATGAACTGTCGACACCGGCATTGGCGCGGCGCCGCTGCACCACGCGGTACGCACCGTAGCCGCCCAGGGCGATCAGTGCGAGCAGCCCCCCGGCAGGCACCAAGGGGTCTTCCATCAGGCCCGAAAGGAAGCTCGGTTCGGGGGCCGGCGCTGGCGCCGGAGCGGGCTTTGGAGCAGGTGCTGGTGCTGGCACAGGCGCAGGCACTGGCGCAGGGGTGGATGCTGGTGCCGCGGCTTCTGCCAGCACGGCTGGGTCAGAGGCCGCAGGCTGGGTGGGCACCGCTGCCGGCGTGGCCACTGCAACCGCGCCGGGCGCGCTCGCGGCTGCGGCTGCGGCCGCACCGACCGGGGCAGACGCCGTACTGAGCTTGTTCAGCTCGTTGATGTTTTTGGACAACTCGGCCATTCGGGCCGAGGATTCGCTGGCTTGCTTGTCCTTGGCCAGCTGGTCTTCCGCCGCCTTCTGGCCTGTGATGGCGCCCTTGGACAGGGTCAGCTTGTCGGGTGCGGCGGTTGCGGGTTTTTTGTCTTCGACGCGGGCTTGCACCGTGCCGCTGGCAGAGCGCTCTGCGGCCGCCACTTCGGCGGTGGGGGCTACCGCTGCGAGCTTGCGGCGGAACGCGTTGAAATCCCGGCTTTGTGCCGCCAGAACCTGGCGGGCTTCGTCCGGTGGCGTAGCCAGTGCAGTTGCCTCGTCCGGCATTTGCAGCACTGCACCAGCCTTGATCCGGTTGACGTTGTCCTGGATGAAGGCGTCCGGGTTGGCGCGCATCAGCGCCACGAGCATCTGGTCCAGCGATACGCTGGCAGGGCGATAGGTGTTGGCCAGGCGACCGGCCGTGTCGCCCGCCTGAACGGTAACGCCATCGGCTGGCGCAGGGCGTGGGCTGGCGACCGCAGTGCTGCGGGTCGTCGCACGCGGGGCGGCAGGCGCCGCCGTGCGCTCGGCGATCGGTGCAGAACCTGCTTGTGCCTGGGTCTGCGCCACGGGGGCTGAAACCTGCGGTGCCGCGGTCGCCGTGGGCGCTGCGCGGCGCTGGGCTGGCGGATCGAACAGCATGGTATAGCTGCGCACGATGTGGCCGCTGCCCCATGTGGCGTCGAGAACCAGGTCCACGAACGGGTCATTGACGGGGCGGTCGCTGGACAAGCGCAGCACGGCCGTGCCGTCGGCGCGACGCTGCAGTTGCACCCGGAGATTGTTCACCGCCGGGTTGAACTCCATGCCTTGCGCACGAAAGACTTCGGGCGATGCAGTTTTGGCACGCAGGGTGTCGGCCTCGGCTGGTGTGATCTGGGGCAGGTCGATTTCGGCGCGCAATGGCTCACCAAGGGCAGATTGCACCGTAATGCGGCCCAGAGCGAGGGCGCAAGCATCGTCGGCATGAAAACCGGTCAATGCGACGGCCGCGGCCGCCAGGACAGAAAATTTCCAACGATGCATGTGTGCCATCAAACGTGGTGGTTGTGCGGCTCGGTTGAGCGGCGTTGTTCTTCGCATGGTCTGATCCCGCCCCGGCGCGTGAAAATATGTAAAAAGCACCATAGCATCAATGTTTTGCACTGACAAGCTGAGGTGGCGCCGAAGCTTTGGGCGAGTTGTCGATGGTCTGTTTTGGGGTATTTAATTGTTGCCAATTGCCAACGTCGCGTAACCGAGTGTGTCTATCTGCCGGGCGTAAAAAAAGCGCGCGCAACAGGGTTTGCGCGCGCTTTTTGGCAGAACGTATCAGGCGTCCAGCAGGATGCGCAGCATGCGGCGCAGTGGCTCGGCGGCCCCCCACAGCAGTTGGTCGCCGATGGTGAAAGCGCCCACATACTCAGGGCCCATGGCCAGCTTGCGGATGCGGCCCACGGGGATGGCCATGGTGCCGGTCACGGCCACGGGCGTCAGGTCCTTGATGGTGGCTTCGCGCGTGTTGGGTACCACCTTCGCCCACTCGTTGTCGGCAGCGATCATGGCCTCGATGTCGGCCACGGGCACATCCTTTTTCAGCTTGAAGGTCAGGGCCTGGCTGTGGCAGCGCATGGCGCCCACGCGCACGCAGAAGCCATCGACGGGAATGGCGGCGGAGTTGAAGTCCTCGCCCATGCCGAGGATCTTGTTGGTCTCGGCCATGCCCTTCCACTCTTCCTTGGACATGCCCCAGCCAGGCTCGTCCTGGCTTTTCCCGATCCCCAGGTCCTTGTCGATCCAGGGGATCAGCGAGCCGCCCAGGGGCACGCCGAAGTTGGCGGTTTCGGCAGCCGTGAGGCTGCGCTGTTTGGCAATAACCTTGCGGTCGATTTCCAGGATGGCGCTCTTGGGGTCATCGAGCAGGGCCTTCACCTCGGCGTTCAGCGTGCCGTACTGCGTCAGCAGCTCGCGCATGTGCTGGGCACCGCCGCCCGATGCGGCCTGGTAGGTCTGGGTGCTCATCCACTCGACCAGGCCCGCCTTGTACAGCGCGCCCACGCCCATCAGCATGCAGCTCACCGTGCAGTTGCCGCCGATCCAGTCCTTGCCACCGTGGGCCAGGGCGTTCTTGATGACGGGCATGTTGACCGGGTCCAGCACGATGACGGCGTTCTTTTCCATGCGCAGGGAGGACGCAGCGTCGATCCAGTGGCCGTTCCAGCCCGCGGCGCGCAGCTTGGGGTGCACCTCGTTGGTGTAGTCGCCGCCCTGGGCGGTGATGATGATCTCGCAGCGCTTCAGGGCGTCGATGTTGAAGGCATCCTGCAGCGTGGTTTCGTTCTTGGCTTGCGCAGGGGCCTTGCCGCCCGCGTTGGAGGTGGAGAAGAACAATGGCTCGATCAGATCGAAGTCTTTTTCTTCGATCATGCGGTCCATCAACACCGAGCCGACCATGCCGCGCCAGCCGACCAAACCTACCAACTTGTTGCTCATTTCAACGCCCTTTCAAATAAAACAGTGCCAGACCAGACTGTTTAGCCCCGGCTCGTCTGGCCAGGGAGGGCGCACGACGAACCGGAGCTGGATCAGCCCTTAATGGTCGTGGTTTTGGTGGTGATTGCGCGCGCGGCCACGCCTGCCGTGGCGGCAAAGGCGGTGTTCAGGGCGAACGGGCGGGCGGCAAACATGGGTGGGGATTGTACCGGATGGCTGCATGGTGCCAACTTCCGGGGGATGGCAGCGCGCTTCGTGAAAGCAAAAGGGCGGCGCATGGCCGCCCTGGTGGGATGCACGCAACGATTACCCCAGCGCCTTCACCACGGCATCACCCATCTGCGCCGTTCCCACCTTGGTGGTGCCTTCGCTGTAGATATCGGGCGTGCGCAGGCCCTGGGCCAGCACCTTTTGCACGGCGGCTTCGATGCGCTGGGCGGCGGCTTCCTGGTTCAGGCTGAAGCGCAGCATCATCGCGGCGCTGAGGATGGTGGCCAGCGGGTTGGCCACGCCCTTGCCGGCGATGTCCGGGGCGCTGCCGTGGCTGGGTTCGTACAGGCCCTGGTTGCTGCTGTTCAGGCTGGCCGAAGGCAGCATGCCGATGGAGCCGGTGAGCATGGACGCTTCGTCGCTCAGGATGTCGCCGAACATGTTGCCGGTGACCACCACGTCAAAGGCCTTGGGGGCTTTCACGAGTTGCATGGCGGCGTTGTCCACGTACATGTGCTGCAGTTCCACGTCGGGGTACTGCTGGCCCACTTCGGTCATCACGTCCTTCCAGAACTGGAAGGTTTCGAGCACGTTGGCCTTGTCCACGCTGGTGACCTTCTTGTTGCGCTTGCGCGCGGCCTGGAAGGCGACATGGGCGATGCGCTCGATCTCGGGACGGCTGTAGCGCATGGTGTCGAAGGCTTCCTCGGCGCCGGGAAAGTGGCCATCGGTGGCCACGCGGCGGCCGCGCGGCTGGCCGAAGTAGATGTCGCCGGTCAGCTCGCGGATGATGAGAATATCGAGGCCCGCGATCAGCTCGGGCTTGAGGCTCGAAGCGCCCACCAGTTGCTCGTAGCAGATGGCGGGGCGGAAGTTGGCGAACAGGCCCAGGTTCTTGCGCAGGCCCAGGATGGCCTGCTCGGGGCGCAGGGGCCGGTCGAGCTTGTCGTATTTCCAGTCGCCCACGGCGCCGAACAGGATGGCGTCGGACTCCTTGGCGAGTTTCAGCGTCGATTCGGGCAGCGGGTGGCCGTGGGCGTCGTAGGCGGCGCCGCCGACCAGGGCGGATTCCATCTCGAACTTCAGGTCGAGTGCCTTGAGGACCTTGACGGCCTCGGCGACGATTTCGGTGCCGATACCGTCACCCGGCAGAACTGCGATTTTCATTGAATTTGCTTTGATTTTGATAGCTTAAAGCGATTATTAATAAAGCGCTAGAGGCCAATTTGACTGATATTTTTGCTCAGGACACCATGGTGTGCGCAAGCCACGGCTTGGTCGCCAGGCGCTGGGCCTCAAAGGCCTTGATCTTGTCGGACTGGCGCAGGGTCAGGCCGATGTCGTCAAAACCGCCCTGCAGGCAGTATTTGCGGAAAGCCTGCACCTCGAACGCGATCTCTTGGCCTTGCGGGCGCACGATGACCTGGCGCTCCAGGTCGATGGTGAGCTGGTAGCCAGGGAACGCCAGCACTTCGTCGAACAACTGGGCCACGGTGGCCTCGGGCAGCACGATGGGCAGCAGGCCGTTCTTGAAGCAGTTGTTGAAGAAGATGTCGGCAAAGCTGGGCGCGATCACGGCGCGAAAGCCGAACTGGTCCAGCGCCCAGGGAGCGTGCTCGCGGCTGGAGCCGCAGCCGAAGTTCTTGCGCGCCAGCAACACCGAAGCGCCCTGGTAGCGCGGCTGGTTCAGCACGAAGTCGGGGTTGGGCTTGCGGCTGGCCGGGTCCTGGCCGGGCTCGCCGTGGTCGAGGTAGCGCCATTCGTCAAACAGGTTCACGCCAAAGCCGGTCTTCTTGATCGACTTGAGGAATTGCTTGGGGATGATGGCGTCGGTATCGACGTTCTCGCGGTCCATCGGGGCCACAAGGCCCTGGAGCTTGGTGAATTTCTGCATGGCGTTCTTTGTTACTTGGCGGCCCGCTCGATGGCGCTGCCGGCTTTGCCGATGTCCTGGCCCACGCCCTTGACGGTGTTGCAGCCGGCCAGCACGAAAGCGGCGGACAGGGCGATGAGGGTGGCAATCTTCTTCATGGCGGTTTCCTTCAGGCGAATTGGCGAATGTCAACAAAATGGCCATGCACGGCGGCGGCGGCGGCCATGGCGGGGCTGACCAGGTGGGTGCGGCCCCCAGCGCCCTGGCGGCCTTCGAAGTTGCGGTTGCTGGTGCTGGCGCAGCGCTCGCCCGGTTCCAGGCGGTCGGCGTTCATGGCCAGGCACATGCTGCAGCCGGGTTCGCGCCACTCAAAGCCTGCGGCCACAAAAATCTTGTCCAGGCCTTCGCGCTCGGCCTGTTCCTTGACCAGGCCCGAGCCGGGCACGACCATGGCCAGCTTGACGTTGCTGGCGACCTTGCGGCCCAGGTTCTTCACGACGGCGGCGGCTTCGCGCATGTCTTCGATGCGGCTGTTGGTGCACGAGCCGATGAACACCTTGTCGATGGTGATGTCGTTGATGGCCTTGCCGGGTTGCAGGCCCATGTAGGTCAAGGCGCGCTCGATGGCGCCGCGCTTGTTGGCGTCCTTTTCCTTGTCGGGGTCGGGCACACGGGCGTCAATGCCCAGCACCATCTCGGGCGAGGTGCCCCAGGTGATTTGCGGCACTATTGTTGCCGCGTCGAGCTTGACCACGTTGTCGAACACAGCGTCGGCATCCGAGTGCAGCGTCTTCCAGTACGCCACGGCCTGGTCCCACTCCACGCCCGTGGGCGACAGGGGGCGGCCCTTGACGTATTCAATGGTCTTGTCGTCCACGGCCACCAGGCCGGCGCGCGCACCGCCTTCGATGGCCATGTTGCACACGGTCATGCGGCCTTCCATGCTCATCGCGCGGAACACCGAGCCGGCAAACTCGATGGTGTAGCCGGTGCCGCCGGCCGTGCCGATCTTGCCGATGATGGCCAGCACCACGTCCTTGGGCGTCACGCCCTTGGCGAGCTGGCCGTCCACCTGCACCAGCATGTTCCTGGCCTTCTTGGCCAGCAGGGTCTGCGTGGCCATCACATGCTCAACCTCGCTGGTGCCGATGCCGTGGGCCAGCGCGCCAAACGCACCGTGGGTGCTGGTGTGGCTGTCGCCGCAGACCACCGTCATGCCGGGCAGGGTGGCGCCGTTTTCGGGGCCGATCACGTGCACGATGCCCTGGCGCTTGTGCATGAACGGGAAGAACGCGGCTGGCGTGATCTGCGCCATGTTTTCGTTCAGCGTGGTGATCTGTTCTTTGGCTGTAAGGTCGGTGATGCCGTCATAGCCGTTTTCCCAACCGGTGGTGGGCGTGTTGTGGTCGGCCGTGCCCACGATGGAACTCATGCGCCACACCTTGCGGCCCGCTTCGCGCAGGCCTTCAAAGGCCTGGGGGCTGGTCACTTCGTGCACCAGATGGCGGTCGATGTAGAGGATGGAGGTGCCGTCCTCTTCGGTGTGGACGACGTGCTCGTCCCAGATCTTGTCGTACAGGGTGCGTCCCATGGCGGTCTCTTTTCGTGGGTGGGGTAGGTTGGATTTTAGGTGGGCGTGAAAGTGCCGGGCGACGGGCGAATCAGGTGTTCCACCAGCAGCCGCGCCGTCACCGGCAGGGCATCGAAGTCGCGGGCCACCACGCGCAGCTCGCGCTGGGCCCAGGCGTCGGTCAGGGGGATGGCCTGCAGCCGGCCCACGCCGTGCATGAGGGCAAAAGCCCGGTCGGGCAGCAGGCCCACGCCCAGGCCGTTGTCGATCATGCGGCACATGGCGTCGAGCCCCGTGACCTGGATGCGCTGGCGCAGTGGCCGGCCGGCGGCAGCGGCGGCCGCGCGCATGGCCAGGCTGATGCTGCTGTTGGCGTGCAGGCCGACAATGTCCCAGTCCAGCACTTCTTCAAAATGAATAGCTGCTTGCGCAGACAGGACGTGCGCTGCAGGCACAACCAGCACCAAACGATCGGTGCGGTAGGGGCGGCTTTGCAGGTCGGCGGCGCCGGGCCCGCCGGTGTTGCAGATGCCCAGGTCGGCCGCGCCTTCCTGCACGGCGTGCAGCACATCGCTGCTCAAGTGTTCCTGCAGGTCGATCTTGACCTGGCTGTGCGCGCGCGCAAAAGCGCCCAGGTCCTCGGGCAGAAACTGCACGATGGCGGAGATGTTGGCGTGCATGCGCACATGGCCGCGCACCCCTTCGGCGTATTCGCTGAGCTCGCCCTGCATGCGCTCCAGGCCAAACAGCACCGTGCGCGCATGGTGCAGCAGGCTTTCGCCCGCCGGCGTGAGCGTGACGCCCCGGCTGTGGCGGTAGAGCAGGGCCGTGTCCACGGCGGTTTCCAGGTCCGACAGGCGCTTGCTGACGGCCGATGCCGCAATGAACTCGCGCTCGGCCGCGCGGCCGATGCTGCCGAGCTCGCACACCGCCACAAACAGTTGCAGCGAAGTCAGGTCAATGCGGCGCGCAAAACTGCGCTCGGAGCTTTTCATGGGATGGGGCGTGGTCTTCTTGTTTTGAGAAGACTTGCCATTTTCTACCCAATTTTCGGTGCTTGCCATCGCCGAACGCGATGGTATTCGTCGTGCAAGGGGTTAGTTCATCAAAAAAGTGAGCTGTTTGCGCTTGATTTCAGTGCACTTCAGAAACTTTTATGGCTAGAAGCCAATAAAGACGAGCGCCAAGCGCTCATCTTTTTGAACTTTGGCGACGATAGCGCTCGCCGTTGAGCGCCGTCAGGCGGTCAGGGTGCTGCCGTGCTCGGGCACCGCGGCGCGCCAGCGCAGTTCGTGCTCGATGCGCTGGCGCAGCATGTCGGCCGCGCCCATCTCGCCGTGCACCACATATACCCTGTCGGGTGCGTGCCCCATGCTGCGCAGCCAGGCCAGGGTCTGGTTGGCGTCGGCGTGGGCCGAGGCGGAGGTGAGCTGCACCACTTCGGCGCGCACATCGACGTCCTGCCCGTGGATGCGGATGGTCTTTTCGCCGCTGGCGATGCGCGCGCCACGCGTGCCCGGCGCCTGGTAGCCGGTGATGATGATCATGTTGCGGTGGTCGCCCGCATACAGCGCCAGGTGGTGCAGCACGCGTCCGCCCGTGGCCATGCCGCTGGCCGAAAGGATCACCATCGGGCCGTGGCGGCGCGCCAGGGCCTTCGACTCGTCGGTGGTCTGCACCATGGTGGCACCGTGCGACAGGGCGTCTGCCTCATGCGCCGTCAGCCGGTGCTCGCCCGTGTGGTGCGCGAACAGCCCGGTGGTGCTGACGGCCATGGGGCTGTCGAGAAACACCGGCAGCGAATGGGCGATGGCACCCTGCTTCTTGAGCAGGTTGATGGCATGCAGCACCGCCTGCGCCCGGCCCACGGCGAACACCGGCACCACGGCCACGCCGCCGCGCTGGGCCAGGCGTTGCAGGGCGGGGGCCAGCTCTTGCAGGATGTCTTCCTGGGTGTGCTGGCGGTCGCCGTAGGTGGATTCGACCAGCACGGTGTCGGCCTGGGGTGGTGCCTCGGGCGGGTTCATGATCAGGTCGTCGGGCCGGCCCAGGTCGCCCGAGAACAGGATGCGCCGCCCGCCCACCTCCAGCAGCACGCTGGCCGCGCCCAGGATGTGCCCGGCCGGCGTGAAAGTCACGCGCCAGCCCGCAATTGGCTCAAACGCCATGTGGTATGCATGGGTGCGGAACTGCTTCATGCAGTGTTGCGCATCCAGCCGGGTATAGAGCGGCAGCGCCGGTGCGTGCTGCGAGAGCTGGTGGCGGTTGAGGAAGGCGGCGTCTTCTTCCTGCAGGTGGCCGCTGTCGGGCAGCAGGATGGCGCACAGGTCGCGCGTGCCGGTGGTGCTGTGAATGGGGCGGGTGTAGCCGTCGCGTGTCAGCAGGGGCAGGTAGCCGCTGTGGTCCAGGTGCGCATGGGTCAGGACCACGGCGTCGATCTGGTGGGGCGTGAGGGGCAGGGGCTGCCAGTTGCGCAGGCGCAGCTGCTTGTAACCCTGGAACAGGCCGCAATCGACCAGCATGCTGTGGCCGTTGTGGCGCACCAGGTATTTGGATCCGGTGACGGTGCCCGCGCCGCCCAGAAAAGTGATGTTGACGTCCATTGCAATTCTCCATGCATAACAATAGTTGCCATCGTAGCGGTCTGCGCTGCCTGCCTCCTCGGGGCGGAGCGGGTCGTCCCTTGATTTGGGTCAAGGTGCGCTGGCAAAGAATGCGCGGACGCGGGGCAGAAGCGCGCCGGGCATGAAAAAGGCTGCCCAGCGCGGTGCGGGGCAGCCTTGTGTGCAACGCGTGGCGCTCTGTGCAGCGCCAGGTGCTCAACTGAAGAAGTTCTTCAGCCGGTCGGTCCAGCTTTCGCCGCTGGGCGAGTGGCGACCGCCACCCTTCTTCAGCGACTCCTCCAGTTCGCGCAGCAGCTTGCGCTGGTGCTCGGTGAGCTTGACGGGCGTTTCCACGGCGATGTGGCAATACAGGTCGCCGGGATAGCTCGCGCGCACGCCCTTGATGCCCTTGCCGCGCAGGCGAAACTGCTTGCCGGCCTGCGTGCCTTCGGGGATGTCGATGGCCGCCTTGCCGGCGAGCGTGGGCACCTCGATCTCGCCACCCAGGGCCGCCGTGATGAAGCTCACGGGCACCTGGCAGTGCAGGTCATCGCCGTCGCGCTCGAAGATGTCGTGCTTCTTCAGGCGGATCTCGATGTACAGGTCGCCCGGGGGGCCGCCGTTGGTGCCGGGTTCGCCGTTGCCCGTGCTGCGGATGCGCATGCCGTCGTCGATGCCGGCCGGAATCTTCACTTCCAGCGTCTTTTGCTTCTTGAGCTTGCCCTGGCCGTGGCAGGTGGTGCAGGGCTCGGGAATGATCTTGCCCGTGCCGCGGCAGTGCGGGCAGGTCTGTTGCACGCTGAAAAAGCCCTGGCGCATCTGCACCGTGCCGCTGCCCGTGCAGGTGGTGCAGGTCTTGGCGCTGGTGCCGGGCTTGGCGCCGCTGCCGTGGCAGGTGTCACAGCTTTCCCACGACGGAATGCGGATCTGCGCATCCTTGCCGCGCGCGGCTTCTTCGAGGGTGATTTCCATGGCGTAGCTGAGGTCGCTGCCGCGGTACACCTGACGGCCCCCCGCGCCACGACCACGCCCGCCCTGCTGGCCGAACATGTCACCAAAAATGTCGCCAAAGGCCTCGGCAAAGCCACCAAACCCTTCCGCACCGGGCCCGCCGGGACCGCGCATGTTCGGGTCCACGCCGGCGTGGCCGTACTGGTCGTAGGCAGCGCGCTTTTGGGCATCCGAAAGCATCTCGTAGGCCTCTTTGGCCTCTTTGAACTTCTCTTCGGCGCCCTTGGCGGTATCCCCCTGGTTGCGGTCAGGGTGGTGCTTCATCGCCAGCTTGCGATAGGCCTTCTTGATGTCTTCTTCCGAGGCGTTCTTCGGAACACCCAGGATTTCGTAATAGTCTCTTTTCGACATGGTCTTTCTGCGCCCGGTTGGAACAGGAACGCCGCGCAGGCCTTGGAACCTCTGTTGAAAGGTCCTTCGGGCCCCGCGCGGCGGCTGGGGTCAAGGGGGGCTTGTTCAGCCCTTCTTGACTTCCTTCACTTCAGCATCGACCACGTTGTCGTCGTCCGCGGGCTTGGCCGAAGAAGCCGATGCACTGGCCGCATCCGCGCCGCCGGCTGCCTGGGCCGCCTGCGCAGCCTGGGATTCGGCGTACATCTTCTCGCCCAGCTTCTGGCTGGCGGTCATCAGTGCCGTGGTCTTGGCATCGATGGCATCCTTGTCTTCGCCCTTGAGGACTTCCTCCAGCGCCTTGACCGCGGCGGTGATGGCGTCCTTTTCGCCCGCGTCCAGCTTGTCGCCATGCTCGGCCAGGCTCTTGGTCACGCTGTGCACGGCGGCCTCGCCCTGGTTGCGGGCCTGGATCAGTTCGAGCTTTTTCTTGTCGTCGGCGGCATTGAGCTCGGCATCCTTCACCATCTGCTGGATTTCTTCTTCCGACAGGCCCGAGTTGGCCTTGATGGTGATCTTGTTTTCCTTGCCCGTGCCCTTGTCCTTGGCGCCCACGTGCAGGATGCCGTTGGCGTCGATGTCGAACGACACTTCGATCTGTGGCGTGCCGCGCGATGCGGGTGGAATGCCTTCGAGGTTGAACTCGCCCAGCAGCTTGTTGCCCGAAGCCATTTCACGCTCGCCCTGGTACACCTTGATGGTCACGGCAGGCTGGTTGTCATCGGCCGTCGAGAAGGTCTGCGCGAACTTCGTCGGGATGGTCGTGTTCTTCGTGATCATCTTGGTCATCACGCCGCCCAGGGTTTCAATGCCCAGCGACAACGGCGTCACGTCCAGCAGCAGCACGTCCTTGCGGTCGCCCGACAGCACCTGGCCCTGGATGGCAGCGCCCACGGCCACGGCTTCGTCGGGGTTCACGTCCTTGCGGGGTTCCTTGCCGAAGAATTCCTTGACCTTGTCCTGCACCTTGGGCATGCGCGTCATGCCGCCGACCAGGATCACGTCGTTGATGTCGGACACGCTGATGCCTGCGTCCTTGATGGCGGTCCGGCAGGGGGCGATGGTGCGCTCGATGAGCTCTTCCACCAGGGCTTCGAGCTTGGCGCGCGTGAGCTTGATGTTCAGATGCTTCGGACCCGATGCATCGGCCGTGACGTAGGGCAGGTTGATGTCGGTCTGCGCGCTGTTGGACAGCTCGATCTTGGCCTTTTCAGCCGCTTCCTTCAGGCGCTGCAGGGCCAGCACGTCCTTGGACAGATCGACGCCTTGCTCCTTCTTGAACTCGGCAATGATGTAGTCGATGATGCGCTGGTCGAAGTCTTCGCCGCCCAGGAAGGTGTCGCCGTTGGTGGAGAGCACTTCGAACTGCTTTTCGCCATCCACGTCGGCAATTTCGATGATGGACACGTCGAACGTGCCGCCACCCAGGTCATACACGGCAATCTTGCGGTCGCCCTTTTCCTGCTTGTCCAGGCCAAAGGCCAGGGCGGCTGCGGTGGGTTCGTTGATGATGCGCTTGACTTCGAGGCCGGCAATGCGGCCGGCGTCCTTGGTGGCCTGGCGCTGGGCGTCGTTGAAGTAGGCGGGCACGGTGATCACGGCTTCGGTGACGGGCTCGCCCAGGTAATCTTCGGCGGTCTTCTTCATCTTGCGCAGGATGTCGGCGCTGACCTGCTGGGCAGAGATTTTGGTGCCGCGCACTTCGACCCAGGCATCGCCATTGTCGGCGGCCGTGATCTTGTAGGGCATCAGGTCGATGTCCTTTTGCACTTCTTTTTCGGTGAACTTGCGGCCGATCAGGCGCTTGATCGCGTACAGCGTGTTCTTGGGGTTGGTCACGGCCTGGCGCTTGGCCGAGGCACCGACCAGCACTTCACCATCTTCCTGGTAGGCAACGATCGACGGCGTGGTGCGGGCACCTTCCGAGTTTTCGATCACGCGGGTGGTGTTGCCTTCCATGACGGACACGCAACTGTTGGTGGTGCCCAGATCGATACCGATGATTTTTCCCATGTTCTTCTCCGCAATGTTGGAATGGTTGGATGACTAGTAACTTGTGGATAACTTGAGGGGGTTCAAGCTGTTTTCCGGAAATTATTTGGGGGCGGCCACGGTCACCAGGGCGGGGCGCAGCACGCGCTCGGCGATCACATAGCCTTTTTGCAGCACGGCCACCACGGTGTTCGCCTCTTGCTCGGCAGGCACCACGCTGATGGCCTGGTGCTGGTGCGGGTCGAACTTGTCGCCGGCGGCCGGGTTGATGGCCAGCACCTTGTTGCGCTCCAGGGCCGAGGTCAGCTGGCGCAGCGTGGCATCCGCGCCCTCGCGCAGTTGCTGCGGGGTGGCCTCCTTGATGGCCAGTGCCGCGTCCAGGCTGTCTGCCACGGGCAGCAGGCTTTCGGCAAAGCTCTCGATGCCGAATTTGCGGGCCTTGGACACCTCGTCTTCAGCGCGGCGGCGGGCGTTTTCCGCATCGGCCTTGGCGCGCAGGAACTGGTCGGCCAGTTCCGCGCTTTTTGCCTTGATTTCGGCCAGTTCGCCCTGCAGGCGGGCCATTTCGTCAGAAGCGTGGGCGGCCATGGCGGCTTCGACTTCTTCGGGGGCGGGAGTGCTTGGGAGGGGGGATTGCTGGCTGTGATCGGACATATCGGGATTTTTTGAAACGAACGGATACGCGACAAGAATGGGGCGGGCGGCCCGTATTTCAAGGTCTGCGGTGGTGCCACGCCGCTTCGGTCGGGCGAAATGGCACCGAAGGGATGCATTGGTCAGGGCAAGAGTGTACAAGCGCAAGGATGCGGGCTATAATCACCGGCTTTGCCTTGCCACACCACTTCTCGACGCAGTGGGTGGTCTTACCCAAAAGGAGTATGCATGCGTCATTACGAAATCATTTTGTTGATCCATCCGGATCAAAGCGAACAAGTTCCAGCCATGCTGGAGCGCTACA
>Ga0255334_1000206_pt1 | contig 60876 bp, 64 predicted proteins | sample EtOH5_35cm_T3_12_FD_202080 | JGI IMG/M metagenome (GOLD analysis project Ga0255334, IMG submission 202080) | Sandy soil microbial communities from University of British Columbia, Vancouver, Canada - EtOH5_35cm_T3_129 | ecosystem: Engineered > Artificial ecosystem > Sand microcosm > Unclassified ...
CGCCGTCGGCCCCTCGGCATCCGCATCGGGCAGCCAGGAATGCAGCGGCACCAGCCCGGCCTTGGTGCCATAGCCGACCAGCAGCATCACCGCCGCCAGCGACAGCAGCCCCGGATCGGCGGCGGCGGCCACCGCGCGCAGGGCGGGGATGGACAGCGCCGTCTCGGGATCGGCCAGCAGCGGGCGGGCGGCCATGGCCAGCACGATGGTGCCGAACAGCGCCAGCGCGATGCCGACACCGGCGAGGACGAAGAACTTCCAGGCGGCCTCGATCGCCGAAGGGGTGCGATGGACGGCGACCATCAGCACCGAGGCGAGGGTGGCGATCTCGATCGCGACCCACATCACCCCGAGGTTGTCGCTCAGCAGCGCCAGGGCTTGCGCGCCGAGGAAGATCTGGAAGGCGGCGTGATAGGCGCGGGCGGACCAGGGCGCGAAGGCCTTGGCGTGGATGGCGCCGAGCGAATAGGTCGCGGCGGTGGCGCCGACGAAGCCGCCCAGCAGCAGCAGCGGCAGGTTCAGCCCGTCCAGATGCAGCAGCCCCGGTGCCGGCGCCGGCCCCAGCGCCAGCACCGCCACCAGCACCAGCCCGACCACGCCGGCCGCCGCATTCAGCCGCGCGCCCAGCGCCTGCCCGGGCACCAGCCCCAGCACCAGCGCCGCGGCCCAGGGAAACAGGACCAGCGAGGCCATCATCGCCTTTCGCCCCGGTGGTCTTCCAGGAAGGCGATGTCCAGGCTATCGAAACGTTCGCGGATCCCGGTCATGAACACACCCGCGACCAGCGCCAGCACCAGAACCAGGGCGGCGGTGGAAAGCTCGACCATCAGCGGCAGCCCCTGGACCCCGACCCCGGCCAGGATCAGCCCGTTCTCCATGCTCATGAGGCCGACGACCTGGCCGATGGCATTGCGCCGGGCGATCATGACCAGCATCCCGAGCAGCACGATGGACAGCGCCACCGCCAGATCCTCCTGCGCCAGGGCGGAATCCGCGGCCGCGACCGGCAGCACCACCACCAGCGCCAGCGCGGCCAGCGCCACCCCGGCCATCAGCGACGGCCCGATCCCGAGCGCCGTCTGCACCGAGCCATGCATCCCGAAGCGCCGCACCAGGGTCGACAGCGCCCAGGGGATCAGCACCGCCTTGGCGACCAGCGCGATCAGCCCGGTAAGGTAGAGCCCCGCTGCATCCTGCGCCCAGCCCTGCCACAGCGCGGCGAGGCCGAGCAGCCCGCCCTGCGTCGCCAATGCGGCGATCAGCGCCGGCACCCGCCGCTGATAGAGCAGCACGAAGGACATCAGCAGCATCCCGCCGGCCAGCGCATGCGCGACATCGAAGGGGATATGACCGAAGCCCATCACAGCAGCCCGGTGCTGACATAGAGGAACAGCGCGCCGAGCAGCCCCAGCAGCAGCGCCGCCCCCAGGAACTCCGGCACCCGGAACACCCGCATCTTGGCGATGGCGCTTTCGAACACCGCCAGCACCAGCGCCAGCGCCCCCATCTTGGCCGCGAAGGCGACCAGACCGAGGATCCAGCCGAGCGGCCCCGCGCCGGCCGGCGCCATGCCGAAGGGCGCGAAGATCGCCGCCAGCAGGCTCAGCCACAGGGTCAGCGACAGCGCCGACTGGTATTCCCACAAGGCGAGGTGGCGGCCCGAGGCCTCCAGCAGCATCGCCTCATGCACCATGGTCAGTTCCAGATGCGTGGCGGGGTTGTCGACCGGGATCCGGCCATTCTCGGCCACCGCCACCGCCGCCAGCGCGGCCAGCGCCAGGGCGAGGGAGATGCGGATGCCGAGCAGCCCCTCGGCGAAGGCGCCGGCGATGGCATCGAGGTTGGACGATCCCGCCAGGATCGCGCAGCACAGCGCGACCAGCAGCAGTGCGGGTTCCGCCAGGGCCGCAAAGGCCATTTCCCGCGAGGCGCCGAGCCCGCCGAAGGCAGTGCCGGCATCCATGCCCGCCAGCGCCAGCGCCCCCCGCGCCAGCGTGAGGCACCCCGCCAGCACCAGCAGATCGGCGACCGGTGCCGTTGCCATGCCACGGGTGAAGGAGGGCACCAGCAGCGCCGCCACCACCGTCGCCGCCACTGCCACATAGGGCGCCGCGACCGTGATGACCGAGGCGGATTCGGCGACCACCGGCCGCTTCAGCAGCAGTTTGCGCAGATCCCGCCAGGGTTGCAGCGGCGAGGCGCCGCGCCGCCCGAGCAGCCGCGCCTTCAGCCAGCGCACCACCCCGACCAGCAGCGGCGCCAGCGCCAGCAGCAGCACGGCATGGATCGCCTGGGTCAGCAGGGCTGCGAACACGCTCAGGCTTCCAGCCAGGCGAGCAGCGCGAGCAGCGCCACCAGCGTCCCGAAGCTCAGCGACAGACATTGCCGCAGGCTGAGGTCGCGCAGCCATTCGGCCCGCTCGGCGAGCCAGTCACGCAGGCCCGCCAGCGGCGCCAGCAGCAGGGCGAAGACCGGATCGGCGAAGCCCGCTTCCAGCCGTGCCGGGGCGGGGTCGCCGGGTTCGGGCATCGTCACCTGTTCCTGCGCGCCGAGCAGCGAGGCCCCCAGCATCCGCCGCAAGGGCTGGCCGAAGCCGGCCGCCGAGGGCTGCGCCAGCGGGTCGCCGAAGGGCAGTTCGGGCGGCGGTGGGATAAAGCCATTGGCCCAGGCCGGCACGATCGCCGGCTCGGCCGGGGAACGCCGCCGCAGCCAGACCGCCAGCACTGCGATCGCCAGCGCCAGCAGCACCGCGACCACGGGCGCCGCATAGGCGGTGGCCCCGCCGCCCGGCGCCAGCGCGAAGAGGCCGACCTGGTCGCCGACGGTCTGGCGCACCGCCGCGTGAATCGCCGGCTCCGCCAGCGCCAACAAGGGCCCCGGCACCAGCCCGATCAGCACGGTCAAGGTGGCGCAGCCGATCAGGGCGGCGCGGGCGAGGACCGGCGCCTCCCGCGCCGCCGCCGCCCGCGGTCCGCGCGGCCGGCCGAGGAAGACGAGGCCGAACAGCCGCACCATGGCCGCCGCCGCCAGCGCGCCCGCCAGCCCGAACAGCGCCACCGCGGCCGCGAGGCCAAGCTGCAGCGGCAGCGGCCCGATCCGCCAGCCGGCCAGCAGCGACTGCAACAGCAGCCATTCCCCGGCAAAACCCGAAAGCGGCGGCAGCGCCGCGGCCGCCGCGGCCAGCACCCCGGCACAGGCGGCGGTGACCGGCATGGCGTGGATCAGCCCGCCCAGGCTGTCCAGCCGGCGCGACCCGGCCCCGGTCAGCACCGCCGCCGCGGCCAGGAACAGCCCCGATTTGAACATCGCATGGGCCAATGCGTGAAGCAGCGCCGCCCCGGTCGCCAGCGCCGCGAGCGCGCCGAGATCCGCCGCGCGGAAGATGGCGGCCAGCCCGAGGGCGGCCAGGATCAGCCCCAGGTTCTCGATCGTGGAACAGGCGAGAATGACCTTGGTGTCTTCCTCCAGCGCAGCCCGCAGCGAACCGAGCACGGCCGAGGCCGCGCCAAGCGCCAGCAGCGGCACCCCCCACCACAGCGGCTGCGCCGGCCCCGCGCAATCCAGCAGCAGGCGCGCGATGACATAGACCGCGACCTTCACCATCGCCGCCGACATCAGCGCCGAGACATGCCCCGGCGCCGCTGGATGCGCCAAGGGCAGCCAGGCATGCAGCGGCACCAGCCCGGCCTTGGACCCCACCCCCGCCACCACCAGCGCCAGGATCGCCACCGCGCGCCAGCCCTCGGGCGGCGCGGCGCGCAGCGCCTCCAGGCCGGTGCCGCCCGCAGCCGCGGCCCAGACCGCCACGGCGGCGGCAAGGCACAGCCCCGACAACAGCGCGAAGCAAAGATAGAGCCGCGCGGCGCGCCGGTTGGCGGCTTCGGCATGGCCATATCCGACCAGGGCCCAGGAGGCGAAGGACATCGCCTCGAAGCCCAGCAGCAGGGTGATGCCGTCCCCCGCCAGCAGGGTCAGCGCCATGCCTGCCAGGAACAGCGGAAACCCTGCCACCACGCGCGGCGCCGCGCGTGCGGCGTCGGTCAGCGCGTAGATCGATGTCGCCAGCCCGGCGAGGCCGAGGATGAGCAGGAACCAGGCCGCCAGCGGGTCCAGCACCAGCGACAGCCCCTGGCCGGGGGGGCCGATCGCCAGCAGCATGGCCGTGGGCGCGCCCACCAGCCCGAGGACCGCCGCCACCGCGAAGCCCAGCGAGGCGGCGATGCAGACCACCGCCACCGCGCGCCCCATGCGGGCCCATAGCGCGCCGAACAGCCCCGCCAGACCCAGCAGGGCCAGCAGGCAGACGAGCAGGATCAGCACAGGCAGGGGCGCAGTCGCATCGCGACCAAGAGTATCATCCACAGCCGCTTCGGCCAGATGGGCGTGACAAAAGGCGAAGAAAGCGTATTGGACCAGTCAACCGCTTGGTTTGGAAACGCCGGAGAGTTTTTCGCGATGGGGCCGCTACTCGCCTTCAGCCGCGCGATGGATGCGATCGCGACCCAGTTTGGCAAGCTTGCCGAATGGATGGTGGCGCTCGCCTGCCTCATCAGCGCAGGCAATGCCGTCAGCCGATACGGGCTCGGCCTGTCCTCCAATGCCTGGCTGGAGGTGCAATGGTACCTCTTCGCCGGCACCGTCATGCTGGGTTCGGCGCATACGCTGCACCGGAACGGGCATGTCCGGGTGGACCTGCTCTACGGCAACATCAGCGAGCGGGCGCGGCTCTGGGTCGATGTCTTCGGGCTCGTGGTCTTCCTGCTGCCTGGCATGGCGCTGCTGACCTGGATGACCTGGCCCTTCTTCGTCGAGAGCTATTTCCGCGACGAGATCTCCTCCAATGCCGGCGGGCTGATCCGCTGGCCGGTGAAGCTGGTGATGCCGCTGGGCTTTGCCCTGGTCGCCCTGCAGGGCCTGTCCGAGCTGGTGAAGCGCATTGTGCTGCTGCGCGGCGACCGGCCGGACGTGCCGGTGGTCGCCGCCTACGAACGTCCCAGCCAGTAACCGGAAAAGCGCTTCTCCATGAATGTCGAATTCATGCCCCCGATCATGTTCGGCGGGCTGGTCATCTTCCTGCTGATCGGGTTCCCGGTCGCCTTCTCGCTCTGTGCGGTCGGGCTGTTCTTCGGGATCATGTCGATCGAGTTCGGCTACTTCACCGCGGATTACCTCGGCAATCTGCCGCTGCGGGTGTTCGGGATCCTGTCGAACGATTTGCTGCTGTCGATCCCCTTCTTCACCCTGATGGGCGCCATCCTGGAACGCTGCCGGCTGGCCGAGGATCTGCTGGAAGGCACCGGGCAGCTGTTCGGCAAGGTGCCAGGGGGGCTCGCCTATGCGGTGATCCTGGTCGGCGCGGTGCTGGGCGCGATCACCGGGACGGTCGCAGCCAGCGTGATCGCCATGGGCATGATCAGCCTGCCGGTGATGATCAAATACGGCTACGACATGCGAATTGCGACCGGGGTCATCGCGGCTTCGGGGACCATCACGCAGATCATCCCGCCCTCGCTGGTGCTGATCGTGCTCGGCGACCAGCTCGGCGTTTCGGTCGGCGACATGTATGCGGGGGCGATCGGGCCGTCGATCCTGCAGGTCGGCATGTTCATGCTTTATATCTTCGCAATCTCCCGCTTCCAGCCGAAGCGGGTGCCGCCGTTGCCCGACACTGCGCTGCTGGCGCGCGGCTGGCCGCTGTACTGGAAGGTGCTGCGGGGCATGGTGCCCTCGATCGTGCTGATCTTCCTGGTGCTGGGCACGATCTTCATGGGCCTGGCCACGCCGACCGAAGCAGGTGCCATGGGCGCGGTCGGCGCGCTGGCGCTGGCGGCGATGAACCGGACGCTGACCTGGCCGCTGCTGCGCGAAGCCATGGCCAACACCATGCGCATCACCTCTATGGTGATCTTCATCCTGCTGGGGGCCACGGTGTTCAGCTTGGTGTTCCAGGGGGTGGATGGCGGGCGCTGGATCGAACACCTGCTGACCGCGCTGCCCGGCGGGCAGACCGGATTCCTGATCTTCGTGAACGTGTTCGTGTTCTTCCTGGCCTTCTTCCTCGACTTCTTCGAGATCGCCTTCATCGTGATCCCGCTGCTGGCGCCGGTGGCGGCCAAGCTCGACATCAACCTCGTCTGGTTCGGGGTGCTGATCTGCGTGAACATGCAGACCTCCTTCATGCATCCGCCCTTCGGCTTCGCGCTGTTCTACCTGCGCGGGGTGGCGCCGAAGGAGGTGCGGTCGGCCGACATCTACTGGGGCGCCTTCCCCTGGGTCTGCCTGCAGCTGGTGCTGGTCGCCATCGTCATCATCTGGCCGGAGAGCGTGACCTACTGGCTGCACGCCGGGACCGGGGTCGACCCCGCGAGCGTGCACATCAACGTGCCGCCGCCGGCCTTCGACGACAGCGCGGTGCCGGTGTTCCGGTAGGACAGCAGGCTACAGGGCGAGATCCACCAATACCGGCACATGGTCCGAGGCCTGGGCCCAGCCGCGCGCCGATTTCAGGATCTCGTAGCCCGACAGCCGGTCCGAAAGATCCTGGCTGACCCAGACATGGTCGAGCCGCCGGCCACGATCGGCGGCCGCCCAGTCCTTGGCGCGATAGGACCACCAGGAATAGAGCTTTTCGGTCTCCGGCACGAAGCGGCGCGGCGCGTCGATCCAGTCCCCCGCCGCCTGCCAGGCGGCCAGCGCGGCGACCTCGACCGGGGTATGGGAGACGACCTTCAGCAGCGCCTTGTGGCTCCAGACATCCTGTTCCAGCGGCGCGATGTTCAGGTCACCGACCAGGATCGCCCGCCGCGCCGCGCCGCGGCCGGCCTGCCAGCGGGTGACCTCGGCGAGGAAATCGAGCTTGTGGCCGAATTTCGGGTTGATCTCGCGGTCCGGCTCGTCGCCGCCGGCGGGGACGTAGAAGTCATGCAGCTCGACCGGCCCCGAGGGGTGCTGCACATCGACGCCGATATGCCGGCAGTCGCCGCGTTCGCACCAGTCGGGTTCGCCCGGCCGCAAGGCGATCGGCAGGCGGGAGAGGATGGCGACGCCGTTGTAGCCCTTCATCCCGCGCACGACGCGATGCGTGAAGCCGAGCGCCTCCGCCGCGTCATGGGGGAAGAACTCATCCGGCGTCTTGGTTTCCTGCAGGCACAGGATGTCGGGCGCAAGCTGCGCCACGACATCCGCCAGCAGGGCCGCGCGCAGCCGCACGGAGTTGATGTTCCATGTGGCGACGCGGAGGGAGGACATCAGACGATCCTGGTCACCACGGTGCCGACGCCCTCGACCGTGCCTTCCAGCACATCGCCCTTGACCACGGCGGCCACGCCCTCCGGCGTGCCGGTCATGATCAGATCGCCCGGGGCCAGCGCGACCAGGGCGGAGAGGTTGGCGATCACCTCGGGGACGCTCCAGATGAGCTTGGACAGGTCGCTGCTCTGGCGGACCTTGCCATTCACCTTCAGCTCGATCTTGCCCTTGGAAGGATCGAAATCTCCGGCCGGGATCATGTCGCCCATCGGCGCGGAGAGGTCGAAGCCCTTGCCCATGTCCCAGGGACGGCCGAGCTTCTTGGCCTCGCCCTGCACGTCGCGCCGCGTCATGTCGAGCCCGACGCAATAGCCCCAGACATGCTTCATGGCATCGGCCTCGGCGATGTTGGCGCCGCCGGTGCCGATGGCGACGACCAGCTCCATCTCGTGGTGCATGTCCTTGGTGCCGGGCGGGTAGGGCATGTCCTTGCCGCCGGTCAGCAGCGCATCGGCCGGCTTGCAGAAATAGAAGGGCGCCTCACGATCCGGGTCATGGCCCATTTCGCGGGCATGTTCGGCATAGTTGCGGCCGACGCAGAAGATGCGCCGCACGGGAAAGGCGCCGCCGCCCTTGACCGGCACCGAGGCCTGGACGGGGGCGGGGATCACGAAATCGGCCATGGCGGCAATCCTTTTCCGGAGACGAGCCCGGACCATAGCCAGCGTTCTGCGCCTTGCAAGACAGGGAGCCCAGATTGGCGCGCCGACGAAAAGCGCCCGGCCAGGGGGGTGGCCGGGCGCCGCTTCCGTGCGGAAACGGGTCGGGCGAGCCGGCAGGGGAGACCGGGGCTCGACCGTCGATGGTGGGGGCCATCGACGGCTTAACTCTAGCGGGAATCCGCAATCTCCGCAAAACGAATCGGCGGTTTGCCTATTCCGCCGCCATCGGCAGCGCCATGCGCCGGCTGGCGAAGTCAGCGCAGGCCGCGCCGAAGGCATCGAAGATCCGGCGCGAATAGGTGTCCCGGTCGTAATCGTATTCCGGGTGCCATTGCACACCAAGCGCGAAGCCCGGCGCATCGATGACGCGCACACTCTCGACCGTGCCATCGGGCGCCCAAGCCTCAGCGATCAGGCGCGGCGCGAGCCGGGCCACGCCCTGGTTGTGCAAGCTGTTGACCGGCAGCGCGCGCGGCGCCTCGCCCCATACGGTTTCCAGCATGCCGCCGCCGTCGACCCGCACGGCATGGGCCTTGCCCACCCGCACCATCGGGATGGGTTGGTCGGAGGGTGTGGAATGGTCCATCCGACCCGGCAGATCCTGGATGCGCTGGTCGAGGCTGCCGCCCAGCGCGACGTTCAGCTCCTGCATCCCGCGACAGATCGCGAGCAGCGGAATGCCGGCGGCGATGCAGGCCCGGATCAGCGGCAAGGTGGTGGAATCGCGCACGCGGTCTTCGGGGGTGTCGGCGGGATGGGCGGGGCCGTCGTAATATTGCGGGCAGACATTGCTGCGGCTGCCGGTCAGCATCAGCCCGTCGAGCCGTGGCAGGATGCCCTCGACAAAGGCCTCGCCGCCTGCGGGCAGCAGGATGGGCACGCCCTGCACCGGGCCCATGATCACCTTGACGTAATGGTCCGATGCCGCGTGGTTCGGCATGGCGAAAATGCCGAAGGCCTTCACGCAGCAGGAAATGCCGATCAACGGCCGCATTCCACATCTCGCTTCTGTCAATCCGGCCTCGCAATGCAAGGACTGCGCCGCGAAACCGACCAAGCCCAAGTGTCGTGCCACAGGATGGCGCGATCAAGGCGACAATGGCCCTTCAGCCCTGCGCATGGCGCCGCTACCGTTGCCCGCAGAATGCATGGCTTGGTCAGCGGGCGGTTTCGCGTTCCAGGAAGCGCGGATCGTTGATCGCGAAAAGTTCGGGGTCGAACCGCCCGCCGGTGCGGATCTCCGACAGGGTCACACGGGTCCGCCGCGCCTGATTGTCCACGACGAGCCACTGCCGCAGCTCCATGGGGTCGGTTGCGAAGACGAGGGTGATGCTGCCCTCGGCCGGGCTGCGGGCACGTTGGATGGTCGCGCGCATGAAGCCCCCCTCCTGCTGAACATCGGTGACCTGGACCTCCCCCGACAATCGGATCGGCTCGCGCAGCAGCACCGACAGCGGAGTGGAGCTGATCGGCACGATGGTGGGCTGCCGCAATTGCCGGTCCAGCAGCATCATCTGCCCATAGGAGGCCACCAGCAGCGTCGGCTCGGGCGGGTCGTAGTCGAAGCGCATCCGCCCGGGCCGCCAGATCAGCGCCGTGCCGGTGGCGGTGCCGCCGGCTTCGGCAATCTGCAGGAAGCGCGCCTGCAGGGTCGTCAGCCCGTTCAGATAGGCTTCCATGCGCGCCACGATGGCGGCCGGGGCCTGGGCCTGGGCGGAGAGCGGCGACACCAGAAGCGCGGGCGCGGCGAGGAGGAGGATGCGTCTGTTCACCCCCCCGATGTGGCCCGTCCGCGGGTCGGGGGAAAGGGGCTATTTGGCGGGCGGTGCAGGGGGGGTTTGGCGGGGTGTGCGGATATCGTCGATGTCCACGGTCTGGAACCCAGGCGGCACCTCGAAACGCGCAGGGTCCTGCGGCCCGTAGCTGACCTCGGTCGCCTCGACCATGCTGGCGCCGCTGGCGGTCTGGCTGATGCCGCGCAGCATTACGCCATCGGCGGTGATGCAGCCGGCGCCATCCGCCGGCCCGCCCTCCATCCGCCAGTTGGTGCAGGCCAACCCCAGAATGGTCGCCGTGCCTTGCCGCGTGAAATGCGTGGTGGCATCGGGCGCTGCTGGGTTGAACGGCAGCGTGGCGGGATCGAAGGCCACCCGCAGGGCCATGCGTCGCTGCTCCATCACCATGATCGCGGTCTGGGCGCGGATATCGACGATCACCGCCGCGGATTGCGCCGGCATGTCCATCCGCATCCGGTTCGCCGCGACCTGCCAGGCCATCCGCATGGTCTGGCCGCTGCCGGTCCGGTAGGTGACGGTGACATCGCGCGTCGGCTGCATCGCCGGCGGACGATCCTGCGCCCAAGCCGGAGACAGCGCCGGCGCCGCGAACAGGATCAGGGCAAGGGGGGCTGCGCGCATGGCGGTCGTTCTCCCGTGACGCGTAAAACCTCGGACCTCGGGGGGCGGCGGGTCAAGCGACCCGCCGCTCACGTTCACAGGATGAAGCGCGACAGATCGGCGGTCGCGGCCAGCGGCGCCACCTTGTCGCGCACCAGTGCGGCATCGACATGCACCGCCTCGCCCCTGCGGTCGGAGGCGGTGAAGGAGATTTCCTCCAGCAGCCGCTCCAGCACTGTCGCGAGACGCCGCGCGCCGATGTTCTCGACCCGCTCGTTGATATCCGCGGCAAGGTCGGCGACCGCGCCGATGGCGTCATCGGCGAAGTCCAGCGTCACGCCCTCGGTCCCCAGCAGCGCCACATATTGGGTAATCAGGCTGCTTTCCGGCTCGGTCAGGATGCGGCGCAGATCGTCGCGCGACAGCGCCGACAGCTCGACGCGGATCGGCAGGCGCCCCTGCAGCTCCGGCAACAGGTCGGAGGGCTTGGCGAGGTGGAAGGCGCCGGAGGCGATGAACAGCACGTGATCGGTCTTCACCGGCCCGTATTTGGTCGAGACGGTGGTGCCCTCGATCAGCGGCAGCAGGTCGCGCTGCACGCCTTCGCGACTGACATCGCCGCCGCGCACGCCGCCTTCGGTGGTGCGGGCGCAGACCTTGTCGATCTCATCGAGGAAGACGATGCCGTTGTTCTCCGCATTCGCCACGGCTTCGCGGGTCAGCCGGTCCTGGTCCAGCAGCCGGTCGGCCTCGTCGCGGATCAGCGCGTCATGCGCCTCGGCGACAGTGATCTTCCGCTTGCGGCTGCGGCCGCCGAACATCTTGCCGAACATCTCCTGCATGCCGGCCATCTGCTGCGGCGGCATCCCCGGCATGTCCATCATCCCGATCGGGGAGGCCTGGGGCTCGGAGATCTCGATCTCGATCTCCCGCGAGCCCAGGCTGCCGTCGCGCAGCATGCGGCGGAATTTCTGGCGGGTTTCGCCGGCCGCACCCTCGCCGATCAGGGCGGTCAGCACGCGTTCCTCGGCCGCGACCTCGGCCTTGGCCTGCACCTCGCGCCGCGCCGCTTCGCGGACCTGGGTCAGCGAAATCTCGACCAGGTCGCGGACGATGCTGTCCACGTCGCGGCCGACATAGCCGACCTCGGTGAATTTGGTCGCCTCGACCTTCAGGAAGGGCGCGTTGGCGAGGCGCGCGAGACGGCGCGCGATCTCCGTCTTGCCGCAGCCGGTCGGGCCGATCATCAGGATGTTCTTCGGCACCACCTCCTCGCGGATGCCTTCGGGCAGCTGCTGGCGGCGCCAGCGGTTGCGCAGGGCGATGGCGACGGCGCGCTTGGCGTCGTGCTGGCCGACGATGTAGCGATCCAGTTCCGAGACGATTTCGCGTGGGGAAAGATTGACGGTCTCGCTCATCACGCGGCGTCCTCCAGCGTTTCCAGGATGAAGCGCCCGTTGGTGTAGACACAGATATCCGCGGCGATCTTCATCGCGCGCTCGGCGATCATGGTGGTGTCCATGCCTTCGACCGGCAGCAGCGCGCGCGCCGCGGCCAGCGCGTAATTGCCGCCCGAGCCGATGCCGATGACCGCGTCCTCGGGTTCCAGCACATCGCCCTGGCCGGTGATCAGCAGGCTGCGCTTGCTGTCGGCCACGGCCAGCAGGGCTTCCAGCCGGCGCAGGTAGCGATCGGTCCGCCAATCCTTGGCGAGTTCGACTGCCGCCCGTTCCAGCTGGTCGGGGAAGCGTTCCAGCTTGGCCTCCAGCCGCTCCAGCAAGGTGAAGGCATCGGCGGTGGCGCCGGCAAAGCCCGCCAGCACCCGCCCCTGGGCGATGCGGCGTACCTTGCGCGCGTTGTTCTTGACGACGGTCTGGCCGATGCTGACTTGGCCATCGCCGGCCATGGTGACGCGCCCGTCCTTGCGGACGCAGAGAATGGTGGTGCCATGCCAGCCGAGCGGATCGGCGGCGGCATTGGTTTGGGAATATTGCATGGATGCGAAATGGGCGGCTGCGTGCCCCGTGGCAAGCGGGGGGCCCTTTCCGCTATGCATGGGCGTCATGCTTCGCCTCACCGACCTTCGCCTGCCCCTGGACCACCCGCCCGAAGCCCTGGCCGAGGCGGTTGCCGCCCGGCTGGGCGCGCCGCCCCTGGCTTTTCGCATTGCCCGCCGCGGCTATGATGCCCGCGCCCGCGGCCGGGTGATGCTGACCTATACCGTGGATGTCGAGGTCGCCGACCCCGCCGCCCACCCTGGGCTGCGCCCGACGCCGGACACCGGCTACCACCCCGTGGCCCTGGCCCCGCCGGGGCTGCGGCACCGCCCCATCGTGATCGGCACCGGCCCCTGCGGGCTCTTCGCCGCGCTGATCCTGGCCGAGGCCGGGTTCCACCCCCTCATCCTGGACCGCGGCAAGGCGGTGCGGGAGCGGACCAAGGACACCTGGGGCTTTTGGCGGCAGGGGGTGCTGGACCCGGAATCCAACGTGCAATTCGGCGAGGGCGGTGCCGGCACCTTTTCCGACGGAAAACTCTGGTCGCAGGTGAAAGACCCGCTGCATCACGGCCGCAAGGTGCTGACGGAATTCGTGGCGGCGGGCGCGCCAGAGGAGATCCTGTTCGTCTCCAAGCCGCATATCGGCACCTTCCGCCTGGTGCAGATGGTCGAATCCCTGCGCCGGAAAATCGAGGCGCTGGGTGGCGAATACCGTTTTGGCTGCCGCGTGGAGGACATCGAGATTACGGAGGGCGCCGTCACCGGCGTGGTGCTGCAGACCGGGGAGCGCATCGCGGCGGATCACGTCGTCCTGGCCATCGGCCACAGCGCCCGCGACAGTTTCGCCATGCTGCAGGCGCGCGGCGTGGCGATGGTCGCAAAACCCTTTTCCATCGGGGTGCGGATCGAGCATCCGCAATCGCTGATCGACCGCGCCCGTTTCGGCACCGCCGCCGGCCACCCGATCCTGGGCGCGGCCGACTACCGCCTGGTGCATCACGCGAGCAATGGGCGGTCGGTCTATTCCTTCTGCATGTGCCCGGGCGGCACCGTGGTCGCGGCGGCAAGCGAGGCCGGCCATCTCGTGACCAACGGCATGAGCCAGTATTCGCGCAACGAGCGGAACGCCAATGCCGGCATTGTCGTCGGCGTCGACCCCGAACGCGATTTCCCCGGCGGGCCGCTGGCCGGCATCGCCTTCCAGCGACACTGGGAGGAAGCGGCCTTCCGCGCCGGCGGCGGCACCTGGGCCGCCCCCGCGCAACGGGTCGAGGACTTTTTGGCTGGGCGGCCCTCCACCCATCTGGGCAAGGTCGCCCCCTCCTACCGGCCCGGGGTGGTGCCGACCGATCTGGCGCTCTGCCTGCCCGATTTCGCGGTGGTCGCGATCCGCGAGGCGCTGCGGGAATTCGACAAGGACCTCCCGGGCTTTGCGCTTGGGGATGCGGTGATGACGGGGGTGGAGACACGCACCTCCTCGCCGCTGCGGATCACCCGGGGCGCGGATGGGCAGTCCGTGAACACCCGCGGGCTCTACCCGGCCGGGGAAGGAGCCGGCTATGCCGGCGGCATCATGTCGGCCGGGATCGACGGCATCCGCATGGCCGAGGCGGTGATCCGCACCCTGACCGGCCTGCCCCCTGCCCCGGTCCGTGGCCAGGAAAAGGAAGCCAGCCTGATTTATGGCTGAGGTGGCAGCGTGACCTGCGGCGGCGGCGCGGGCAAGGGCGGTGGCGGCTCGGGGCTATAGGCCCGCGCCTCGGCCGCCCGCACATCCCCGGCCAGCGGCGCGACGGTGACGGTCGGGGTCGGCGCGACACCAGGCTGCGGCTCGGCCGGGACGGCGGGGCCAGCGCTGGACTCGGGGCCGGAACTGGGACTGGTGGCGGGCGGCACGGCCGGGGCCGCCGCCGTTTCCTCGGTATAGTCGATCACCACCCGCGCCTGCGTCCCGGCGATCACCAGCACGCGCGCGCCCAGCGGCAGCGGCGCGGTGTCGCGCTGGGTCACGGCGACCAGCTTCTGGTCCGGCTTGCGGATGATGTATTCGAAGGCGTCCATGTCGCCCGCCGCGCGCTCGGCCGCGGTGCCCACCAGCCCGCCGAAGACGGCGCCACCCAGGGCGCCGAAGGCCGTCCCCAGCCCGCCGCCCGGCGCCTGCGACCCGACCAGGCCGCCGGCGGCGGCCCCGGTGGCGGCGCCGGTGCTGCCATCGGCGGCGATTCGCACGGCGCGCACCCCCACGACCACGCCACGATCGGCCGGATTGGCCTGCTGCACCGCGCGGGTCGCGTAAACGTCGGACTGATAGCTGGGCGCGCAGGCTACGACCGCCAGCAGCGCAAACGCAGGGAAAACAGGCCGCATCATCATGCCTCGGGCTAACGCAAGGCTGACGCGCCTGTCACCCCCGGTCAAACGCATATCATGGCTTTGCCCTTCCTTCGGCACCGGACTAAACCCCCCTCATGACCGAGGCTTCACCCCGCCGCGCCGAAATCGCCCGTACCACCAGCGAGACCGATATCCGCCTGACCCTCGACCTCGACGGCTCGGGCCGGGCCGAGATCGCGACCGGTATCGGCTTTTTCGACCATATGTTGACGGCTTTTTCGCGGCATTCGCTCTGCGACCTGTCGGTCGCGGCGACCGGCGACCTGCATATCGATTTCCACCACACCGTGGAGGATGTCGGCATTGTGCTCGGCCAGGCGTTTCGGCGCGCGCTTGGCGACAAGCGGGGTATCCGCCGTTACGGCCACGCCGTGGTGCCGATGGATGAAGCTTGCGTGTCGGTCGCCATTGATCTGTCCGGCCGCCCGTTCCTGGCCTGGGATGCGCGTTTTATGCGCGACAAGGTGGGCGAGATGGATACGGAGCTGTTCGAGGAGTTTTTCCGCGCGCTCGCCTTCAATTCCGGCGCCACGCTGCATGTGACGCAGACCGCCGGCAGCAACGCCCATCACGTCGCCGAGGCCTGTTTCAAGGCGGTCGCCCGCGCGCTCCGCGCCGCGGTGGAATCCGATCCCCGTGCGGCGCTGTCGATCCCCTCGACCAAGGGTTCGCTGGAGGGGTGATGCGCTTCTGGACCGTCCACGCCTTGCCGGCGACCGAACGGCCCGCGACGGCACCGCCCGCCCCGGCGCCCACGGCGCGCTGGCTGCTGTCCCGTCGCCAGCCCCAGGCCGGGGTGGCGCCGCGGGGCGGCCTTGCGCTGGTGCCGGAGACGGTGCCGCTGCTGGCCATCCTGCTGCCGCTGCTCTGGCTGCTGTGGCACCGCTGCTGGCTGGCGGCGCTGATGTTCCTGTTGGCCTCCCTCGCCATCGCCTTGCTGCCGCTGGGGCCCGTCGCCATCTGGATCGGCGCGGGGCTGCATGTGCTGACCGGGCTCTCCGCACAGGATATCCGGCGCTGGACCCTGGCGCGCCATGGCCGGGCCATGGTCGCGGTGGTGGCGGGCGCGAATGAGGATGCCGCCATGTTCCGCCTGCTCGCGCAGCACCCCGATCTCGCCCGCGCGGCGGCCTGAGCCATGAGCACGGCCCAGCTGCCCGCCATGCGCATCGCCATCGTCGATCCGGGATCGGGCAACCTCGCCAGCGTGCTGCGGGCGCTGGAGGTCGCGGCGGCGGAACGCGGGATCGCCGCCACCATCCGCGTCACCAGCCATGCCCCGGACCTGGATGTCGCCGATCGCATCGTGCTGCCCGGCCAGGGCGCCTTTGCGGCGTGCCGGCGAGGGCTGGATGCGCTGCCGGGCATGGTGGCGGCGCTGGAGCGCAATGTGCGGGACGAACGCAAGCCCTTCCTCGGCATCTGCGTCGGCATGCAGCTGTTGTGCGACCGCGGGCTGGAACATGGCGTGACGCCCGGGCTCGGCTGGCTGCCCGGCGAGATGGCGCCGATGGACCCGCGCGGCCCCGATGGCGCGCCGCTGCCGCTGCCGCAGATGGGCTGGAACGGGCTCGATTTTCGCTCCGATGCGCATCCCTTCCTGGATGGGCTGCGGCCGGGGGACGATGTCTATTTCGTGCATTCCTATGCCTGGATCGGCGCCGATGCCGAGGATGTGATCGCGACCGCCGAATATGGCGGCCCGGTCGTCGCCATCATCGGCCGCGGCAACATCGTCGCCACCCAGTTCCATGTGGAAAAATCGGGTCCGGTCGGGCTGCGCCTGCTCGCGAACTTCCTGGATTGGGAGCCATGACCGACGCCGTCGCCCGCAGCCTTTCCGTCGAACGCGCCGAGGCGCTGTCGGACGAGGATCTGGCCGATCTGGCCGAGGCGACCGATGCCGCCATCGCCGAAGGCGGCGGCTTCGGCTGGCTGAACCCGCAGGGCCGGGCCGCGCTGACGCGGCATTTCCGCGGGCTGCTGCTGGTGCCGGAACGCGAGCTGTTCCTGGCGCGGCTGGACGGCATCGCCGTCGGCTCCGCCCTGCTGGTCCGTACGCCACGCCACAACGAGGCCCAGGCCTGGGCCGCCACCCTCGCCCATGCCTTCATCGCCCCCTATGCCCGCGGCCATGGGCTGGCGCGGCTGCTGGTGCTGCGGGTGGAGGAACGCGCCGCGGCGCTCGGCCATCGCGTGCTGAACCTGGACGTGCGCGAGACCCAGACCACCGCCATCGCGCTGTTCGAAGGCCAGGGCTATCAGCGCTGGGGCACGCATCCGGCCTATGCCCGGGTGAACGGGCAGACCGTGGCGGGGCATTACTATCATAAGCTGCTCGATCCCGGCCGTGGCCGCGCGACCGATGTGCTGCTCGGCGGAGACCGCAGGTGAGCTTCGACCTCTACCCCGCCATCGACCTCAAGACTGGCCAGGTGGTGCGGCTAAAACGCGGCGACATGGCCGAGGCCACGGTCTATGCCGAGGATCCGGCGGCCCAGGCTGCGGCCTTCTCGGCGGCCGGCTTCGCCTGGCTGCATGTCGTGGACCTGGACGGCGCCTTCGCCGGCCGCCCCGCCAATGCCGCCGCGGTCCGCGCCATCCTGGCCGCGACGCCGGCTCAAGTGCAACTCGGCGGCGGGGTGCGCAACATGGCGACCCTGGAAGCCTGGCTGGAGGCCGGCGTCGCGCGCGTCATCATCGGCTCGGCCGCGGTGACCGACCCCGCTTTCGTGCGCGCCGCCTGCCGCGCGCATCCGGGGCGCGTGGCGCTCGGCATCGATGCCCGCGACGGCATGGTGGCGACCGAGGGCTGGGCCGAAACCTCGGACATGTCGGCGCTGGACCTGGCCCGCGCCTTCGCCGACAGCGGCGCCGCAGCGATCATCTTCACGGATATCGCGCGCGACGGGATGCTGGGCGGCGTGAATGTCACGGCGACGGCGGCGCTGGCGGCGGCGATCGCGGTGCCGGTGATCGCCAGCGGCGGGGTGGCCGGTGTCGAGGATATCCGCGCGCTGCGCGCCGCCGAATCGCCGATCGCCGGGGCGATCATCGGGCGGGCGCTCTACGATGGCCGCATCACCGCGCAGGGCGCGCTGGCGGCCGCGGCCTGACCGGCATCGTTGCGGAATCGACCGCGGCCGGCGCTGCCCGCTGACGCCGATCCGACGCAGAAGCGACACTTGACCGCCACGCCATTCGGCCGCATCGCGCGTGACTGATCGCGGATCGACCGCGAAATGCGACAATTGGGATGATTCATCCATTGCTGGCCCTGCGCGTGATTCCATGCCTGGACGTGAAGGAGGGACGCGTCGTGAAAGGCGTGAACTTCGTCGCGCTGCGCGATGCCGGCGATCCGGTCGAACAGGCGCGCGCCTATGACGCCGAGGGCGCGGATGAGATCACCTTTCTCGATATCGGCGCGACGCATGAGAACCGCGATACGATGTTCGATGTCATCGCCCGCACCGCGGCGGAGGTCTTCATCCCGCTGACCGTCGGCGGCGGCGTGCGCAGTGTCGAGGATGTGCGCCGGCTGCTGCTGGCCGGCGCCGACAAGGCCAGCATCAATTCCGCCGCGGTCGCCGATCCCGACCTCGTGACCCGCTGCGCCGAGGCCTTCGGCAGCCAGGCCATCACCGTCGCCATCGATGCCCGCCGCAGTGGTGCGGGATGGGAGATCTTCACCCATGGCGGCCGCCGCCCCACCGGCATCGACGCGATCGCCTGGGCCGCGCGGATGGAGGCGGCCGGCGCCGGTGAATTGCTGGTGACCAGCATGGACCGCGACGGCACCAGGCAGGGTTTCGACCTCGACCTGCTGCGTGCCATGCGCGCCGCCTGCCGGCTGCCGCTGGTCGCCAGCGGCGGCGTCGGCACCGCCGCGCATTTCGTGGCGGGGGCCGAGGCGGGGGCGACCGGCCTGCTGGCCGCCAGCGTATTTCATTACGGTGACATGCGGATCGTCGAGGCCAAGGCCGCGCTGGCCGCGGCCGGCCTGCCGGTCCGCCATGCGCCACCACCCTTCCGGGGCCCGGGTGCCCCGCTTTCGCTTGAGGTGAACTGACGAATGGGCAAGGACGCCAAGCCGGCCAAGGTCAACAAGAAGAAGACGGGCAAGGCGCCGAACCTGCCGATGCCGGCGACCATCCCGACACCGAACAAGCTTACGGCGCCGAAATCGGTGCGCCGCGCGGAACGCGCCGCGCTGATGCCGCTGCGTGACGCGATGACGACCACGGCGGATTCCGTGGTGCTGGAACGGCTCTTCCGCACCATCCTGGCTCGGCAGGCGACCGGCGATGTCGCCGCCTCCCATTCCGCCCGGCTGCTGGCGCGCGGCACCGCCAAGATCGCCCAGAAGCTCGGCGAGGAAGCGGTCGAGTTGGTGATCGAGGCGACGCTCGGCAACCGGCACGCCGCGGTGCTGGAAAGTGCCGATCTGCTGTATCACCTGCTGGTGCTCTGGGTGGATGGCGGGATCGAGCCGGGCCTGGTCTGGGCCGAGTTGGCACGGCGCGAAGGCATCTCCGGCATCGCCGAGAAGGCCGCGCGCCCCAAGGGCATTGTCCGCGCCGCGCGTACCACCAAGCTGCCGTGACCTCCGTCGCCGACCTCGCCGATCTGGCGCTGGGGATCGGCGAGGCCTGCGCGCTGTCGCTGCGCGATTTCGGCGGACGGCTCGCATTCTCGGGCCCGATCCGCACGATCGCCTGTTTCGAGGACAATCTGCTGGCGCGGCGGATGCTGGAATCGCCGGGGAATGACGCGGTGCTGGTGCTGGATGGCGGCGGCTCGCTGCGCCGCGCGCTGATCGGGGACAATCTGGCGGAGATCGGCATCGCCAATGGCTGGGCGGGGATCGTCGTGAACGGGGCGGTGCGCGATACCGCGGCGCTGGCGAGGATGGCCATCGGCATCAAGGCGCTGGGGGTGAACCCGATGCGCTGCGCGCGGGACGGGACGGGGACGGCGGAGATGCCGGTCGCCTTCGGCGGCGTGGTTTTCACGCCCGGCGCCTGGGTCTATTGCGATGGCGACGGGGTGCTGGTGGTGCCGGAGCGGATGGCGGCGGGCTGAAGCGCCGCTTCGATCACAATGGTGTATCGCATCGCGCCGCGATCCGATGCGCTGCCGCGGCCAGCCGGCTGACGGCCTCGTCGTGTCTGTCGCGGTGCAAAGGCCGTTTCCATGTGCCCCGCTGTCCTCGCGCTCATGCTCGTCCTTGGCTTTGCCGCATCCGCCGGGGCCGACCCTTCGCCCTTCAGGGCCGGATCGGCGTTCCGGACGCGGAGCCGTTCAACACCTTCGTCTGGTATCCGACCGAGGCGGCCGAACATCCCGGGCAGGCCGGCCCGAGGACGATCGCGGCCAGCCAGGGGTCGCCGATCGCGGCGGGGCGCCGCTTCCCCCTCATCCTGTTCTCGCATGGCGGCGGTCCGGGCGGCGGCAACCCGCCGCTTGCTCGCGACCTCGCCGCCGCCATGGCGCGCAGCGGCCTGATCGTGGTGATGCCGGCCCATGGCAATGCCGCGCCGCGCCTCGTGGTCCGGCCGCGACAGATACGCAGGGCGCTGGCGGCGGCCTTGCCGCGCGCGCCGCAGCAAAGGGCGGTGCCGGGCGGCCACCACCACCACCGCGCGTCTCGCTACGCACCACCCGACGATGGCGATACATCTTGGCCGAGGCCAAACGACAACGACCCCCCAGCACAATCTCGATCACGGTGAATGGTTATGTTCGCGCCTATGGGGCAAAGTCCCTGGTCATGGCAGCAGGGCCGCCACCGCCTCCAACCCCCGATCCCGCACCCCCATCGCTTTGAGCCCCGCCAGGGTATTCACCAGATAGGCCCGGTTCGCCCCGCTGATCCCGGTTGCCCTGGCAATCGCCGCCGCCGCCCGATCGGGCGACAGCCCCGGGCAGAACACCGGCGCCGCGCGATCGGCGACGTAGAGCACCGCTTCCTCCGCCCCGCCGCCACCCAGCAGCCGGACGCGGCCGGTAATGCGCCGGTATTCCCCTGCCACCAACTCGCGCGCGTCCAGATTGGCCAGCACCTCGTCGCGCGCCGCCGCCTCGATTCGGAAGGCCATGCCGCGGCAGCTGCCGCCCGGTCGCAGCCCCAGCACCAGCCCCGGCAGATCGGCCGTGCCGCGGTGGTGGTGGGACCAGATGCAGAAGGAGCGGTGCCAGCCGTGCAGCCAGGCCGGATGCGCCGAGAGATGGGAAAAATCCGGCCGCCAGATCAGCGAACCATAACCAAAGACGAGGAGAGGCACGGGTGACGTCATCTGCGGGGTGCCCCATGCCATCCCACGCGGCGGCGGTCTATAGGATGGGCCATGGAACGACCCTTCTCCTTGCGCCGCCTCTGGCCGGTGCTGCTGCTGGTGCCCGTGTTGCTCGCCGGGGGGCATGCGCTGCTTTGGCGCTGGATGGCGGGGCAGATCGAAACCTCCTTCACCGACTGGGCCGATGCCAGGCGGGCCAAGGGCTGGGTGGTTGCCTATGGCACGCCGGTCCGTGGCGGCTGGCCCTTTGCCGCGACGCTGCGGCTGCCGGCAGTCCGGCTGGCAGGCGGCTCGGCGACCATCCCCGGGGGCCTCACCTGGACGGCCGAGGCCATGACCTTGCGCGTGGTGCTGCCCCGGCTGGGCGATCTGGAGGTCGAGGCCGAAGGCGTGCAGCGCCTGACCCTGGGCGAGGCGAGCTTCCCTTTCACCGCCGACCGGGTGCTGGCCACGATGGCGCTGGAGCCCGGGGTGCCGCCGCATGCGGCGCAGTTCAGCGCCGACCGTCTGCGGGTCGGCCTGCCGGGCGGGGCGCTGGAGGTACGGGCGCTGAGCGGGGACCTCGACACCAAGGCGAGTGCGACCGAGGCGGAGCCGGCGCTTTCGGTCTCGCTGGATGTGCAGGATGTGCTGTTGCCGATGCCGGGGCCGCTGGGACGCAGGCTGGAGCATGTGCGGGCGGAGCTGAGCGTGACCGGCCCGGTGCCGGGCGGGCGCGTGCCGGCCCGACGCGCCGAAACCTGGCGCGATGGTGGCGGCACCGTGGAGGTGCGCAGCCTGTCGCTGCAATGGGGGCAGATGACGGTCGAGGCAGCGGCGACCATGGCGCTGGACGAGGCGCTGCAGCCCATGGGGGCGGGGACGCTGCAGGTGGAGGGGGCGAGCGAGGCGCTTTCGGCCCTGTCGGCGGCCGGGGTGATCGGCCGCCGGGCCGCGGTCACCGCCCAGGCGGCGGTCGCCTTTCTGGCGCGCCCGACGGCGGAGGGCGGGGCGGCACGCGTCGAAGTGCCTTTGACGGTCGAGAACCGGACCCTGGCCATGGCGCGCATCCCGCTGCTGCGCCTTCCGACCCTGACCTGGCCGGGGGGCGGGCTGGAATAGCGCGTGCCGCGATCAGCGCGGCTGCGCTGTCGGCGCCTGGCCGCCCGCGGGGGGAATGGTCGGAAACAGGGTGGCCGGGGCGGCACCTGCGGGCTGGTTTGTTGGATATTGGCCCGTCGGCGGCGCCGCTGCCGGGATCTGCCCGGTCGATGCCGGTTGGGTCGGGGGGAAGCCATAGGACGGCTGGCCATAAGAGGGCTGCGCGGTCGGGGGTGGGCTGAAGGAGGGCTGCTGCGTCGGGGCGGCGCGACCGGCGGCAGGCTGGCTGGCCCGGATCGCCTCCAGCCGGCGGCGATCCTCCTCCAGCGAATGCCGCAGGGCATCGAGCGATCTTTCGCGCTCGGCCAGCGTGCGTTCCATGCTGTCCAGCCCGACCTGCGGCACGGCCAAGGGCTGGGCGGCTGGCTGGGCCACGGGGGTGGGTTCCGCAACTGGTGCCGGCTGTGGCCGGCGCCGCCGCACGCGAGGCCGCGGCGGCTCCGGCAGTGGCGGCGGGGCCCAATCCTGCACCGGGACCGGCGGCTCGACGACGACCACGCCGGCGGGAGGGCTGGCCTCGACCGCCTGCTGCTGCGCCTGGCGCAGCCGCCAGAACTGGCCCGAGGACCCGCCCTGAAGATCGCCGCTCGGGCCGGTGTCATTTGGCCAAGTTTGCGCCAGGACCGGACTCGACGCCAGCAGCGGCAGGACAAGGAACAGGCCGAGGCGTCGCATGTATCGGGCAGTTCCTTCGGGCGGGGGCCGAGCCATGATGGCGGCCGCGGAGAGGAGGTACAAGCGTCCGCGCCACGACGGCAATGCTAGCGCAGCGCCAGCCAGGACAGGATGACCGCCCCCAGCGCGATACGGTACCAGCCAAAGGGGGTGAAGCCGATACGGCCGATGACGGCGAGCACCGCCCGCACCGTGAAGAAAGCGACCACGAAGGCCGCCACGAAGCCTACGGCAATTTCCCCGAGACCAGAACCGTTCAACTCCGCCCGGGCCTTCCACAGCGAGAAGACGGTCGCCGCCAGCATCGTCGGGATCGCGAGAAGGAAGGAAAATTCCGCCGCGGCCCGGCGTTCGACGCCCAGCAGCAAGGCGGTGATGATGGTGGCCCCGCTGCGCGAGGTGCCGGGGATCATCGCCAGCGCCTGGCCGAAGCCGATGGTCACCGCGGCCAGCGGCCCGATCTCGGGCACCGATCCGATGGTGGCCGTGCGCTGCTGCCGTTCGATCACGATGATGGCGACGCCGCCGACGATCAGGGCGAGGGCCACGACCAGCGGGCTGAACAGCAGCCCCGTGATGGTCGAATGCAGGGCCGCACCGATCACCGCGGCGGGCAGGAAGGCCAGGATGATGTTGGTCGCGTAAAAGCGCTCCCGCGTGCCGGGCCGCCACATGCCGAGCAGCACCTCGATCAACAGCCCCCGATACAGCCAGACCACGGCGAAGATGGCGCCAAGCTGGATGGCGATCTCGAAGGCCTTGCCGGGCGGGCCGGAAAACCCGATTGCCTCGCCCAGCACGATCAGATGCCCGGTGGAGGAGACCGGCAGGAACTCGGTAAGGCCCTCCACCACCCCCAAAAGCAGCGCGGAGAAGAAAGCGGACAGATCCATGGGGGAGGCGCTCCAATGAAGATTGCGCGCTCCAAGCACGGTTTGGCCGCCACGGCCACGGGGCGCGTGGATTCCTACCCTTGTTTCACGCGGATCATCGGCGGCCGCACCGGTCCGGGTGCCGGGATCAGACCTTGTCCAGCGCGCGATACGGCGGCGCCGGCCAGTCCACCGTGATGGCGTCGCCGGGCCGCAGCTCACCGCCCGTCAGCACCACGGCCATGATGCCCGCCTTGCGCACCAGGCGGCCCTTGGCATCGCGGTCCAGCACCGCGGCCATGAGCCCGGGCTGGAACCTATCGAGCTGGTAGCAGGGATTGCGAAGGCCGGTGACCTCGACCACCGCCTCGGCGCCAAGCCGCAGCCTGGCTCCGCGCGGCAGGCCGAGCAGGTCGAGGCCCCGCGTGGTCACGTTTTCCCCCATCGCCCCGGGCGAAAGCGCGAAGCCGCGGGCCTGCAGCTCGTCAAGCAATTCCCCGTGAATGAGGTGGAGCTGACGCAGATTGGGCTGGGTCGGGTCCGCCGCCACGCGGGAGCGGTGCCGGACCGTCACCCCGGCATGGGCATCGCCCTCCACTCCAAGCCCGGCCAGCAGCCGGATGCTGTCGCGCACCGGCTTGCCGAAGGCATGCGTGCCGTTGCGCGCCACCGCCACCACGCGGCCGGGGGGCGCGCCGGCCGCGAACAGCGGCAGGTCGCTCACCCTTCTGTGTGCGCCCGGGTGCCCTGGATCATCGCCAGGAATTCACGCCGCGTCGCCGCATCGTCGCGAAAGCCGCCGAGCATGCGCGAGGTCACCAGCGACACCCCGGTCTTGTGCACGCCGCGCGTGGTCATGCATTGGTGCACCGCCTCGATCACCACCGCCACGCCCTTGGGTTGCAGCACATCGGCGATGGTATTGGCGATCTGCGCGGTCAGTTTTTCCTGGATTTGCAGCCGCTTGCCGAAAGCGTCGACGACGCGGGCGAGCTTGCTGATGCCCACGACCCGCCCGGCCGGCAGATAGCCGACATGGACCCGGCCGATGATCGGCGCCATGTGGTGCTCGCAGACGCTTTCCAGCCGGATGTCACGCAGCACGACCATCTCATCGTAGCCCTCGACCTCCTCGAAGGAGCGGACGAGCAGATCGCGCGGATCCTCCTCATAGCCGCAGAACCATTCGCGATAGGCGTTGGCGACGCGCTTGGGGGTATCGAGCAGCCCTTCGCGCGCTGGGTCGTCGCCGGCCCAGAGCAGGAGCGTACGGACGGCCGCTTCGGCCTCCCCCTGCGTCGGGCGGTGCAGGCTGGTGGCCTCGGCCGGAGCGACGGGCGGCGGCGATGTCTGGATATTCACGCAATCTATCCTCGGAACGCCAGATCTGGCGGTGACGTACGGGTCGCCGTCCGGCGGCGTCCTCATTGAAACGTGACATGGGGGGCCATGGCGGCGCCGCAACCCGGGCGGCCCCACGCTTGCGCCCGCCCCCGCCGACCCTTCTCGCTTCGCGCGGTTTTCGCAAGCCTTCGGAATGGCGACAGCGGGACAGGCGGGGCTTTTGTGCGATCCCCATGGGTGTTTGGCCGCCGCCTGCTAGAGTGGGGGCTCGGATGGGGCCGCCCCCGCGGTCCCGAAGCAGGAGATGACGGGTGCCCGACGGCTTGCGGGGAACGCGACAGGAGCCGAACCGGGAGACGGCATCCGCAACGCCGCCCCCGGTGGCAGGGCGGAGCTTGCGGACCCGCATCTCACCTTTGCTCAAGCGCATCCTGCTGCTCAACGCGCTGCCGCCGGCGCTGCTGGCCGCGGCGCTGCTGTATCTCGACCAGTACCAGAACGGGCTGCTGGCGGCCGAGGTGAACGCCCTGCGCACCCAGGCCCGCATCTATGCCGGCGCGATCGGCGAAGCCGCGGTGCGGCTGGAGGATGATCGCGCGGTGCTGGTGCCCGACATTGCCCGCCCGCTGCTGCGGCGGCTGGTCGAACCCTCGCCGGCGACCCAGGCGCGGCTGTTTGACAACACCGGCCTGGTGGTCGCCGACAGCCGGGTGCGAGAAGGTCCGGGTGGCGCCATCGTCACCGAACCGCTGCCGCCGCCGCAGCCGCGCGGTGCGCTGGCGGGCACCGTGGTCGGGCTCTATGAGCGCCTGCTGTCGGCCTTCCCCAGCGCCGTCAGCGGTGCCGGCGGGGTGGTGGTGGATCTGGCGCCCGATGCGCCCTCTTTCGACTGGCAGCCCGATCTCGGTCCCGACCGCCGGGAGGAACTGCGCCTGGCGCTGGAAGGCGGGGTCGAGCCCTATGTCCGCCGTACCGCGGATGGCCGGCTGCTGATCTCGGTCGCCGAACCGGCGCGGCGGGCTAACCAGGGCGTCGGCATCGTGCTCCTGACGCGGGAGGCACGGGACGTGGACCAGCGCCTGCTGGAAATCCGCATCTCGGTGCTGGGGCTTTTCGCGCTGTCCCTGATCCTGACAGTGGCGCTGTCGGTCTTCCTTGCCCGCACCATCGCCGCACCGATCCTGGAACTGGCCCGCGCCGCCGGCCGGATGCGGGCCGGCGAGGGCCGTGGCGGCAGCGTGCCGACCGCCCTGCTGGCGCGCGGCGACGAGATCGGGATTCTGGCCCGCGACCTGCAGATCGCGGCCAGCGCGCTTTGGGCCCGCGTCGACAGCAACGAACGCTTTGCCGCCGATGTGGCGCATGAGCTGAAGAACCCGCTGACCAGCGTGCGCAGCGCCATCGAGACGCTGCGCCGGATCGAAAAGCCCGAGCAGCGGCTGCGTCTGCTGGCCATCATCGCCGATGACGCGGTGCGCATGGACCGGCTGATCAGCGACATCGCCGACAGCTCCCGCGTCGATGCCGAGCTGTCGCGGACCGCCGTCGAGCCCGTGGACATCGCCCCCATCCTGGCCGCGCTGGCCGAGCTGCACACCGCCACGATGCGGGAAGGCGACCCGGAGCTGAAGCTGGAAGCGCCCGCCCAGGGTCTGGTGGTGCGCGGTGTCGAGGGCCGGTTGGTCCAGGTGTTCCGCAACATGTTGGGCAATGCCGTCAGCTTTTCCCGCGCCGGCAGCACCGTCTGGCTGCGCGCGCGGGTGACCGGGGCGGTGGTGGAGGTTGCGGTGGAAGACGAGGGGCCGGGCATTCCCGAGGCCAACCTCGAAAGCATCTTCGACCGCTTCTATTCCGAACGCCCGCGTGGAGAGCGGTTCGGGCAGCATTCTGGCCTTGGCCTGTCGATCAGCCGCCAGATCGTCGAGGGGCTGGGCGGGCGCATCGTCGCCGAGAACCGGCGGGATGAGGAAGGCCGGGTTCTGGGGGCGCGGTTTGTCGTGCGGCTGCCGAAGGCGTAGCTGCGCGCCCGGGCGGTTGCGGTGGAAGGGCAACACCCGGCGCTCACCCCGGCGGCCCACGGATTGTTCTCCGGCGGTCAGGTTTTGCATGGACCGCGGCCAAGCGTGGTTCGGCGCGCTGCGCGGCTGGGGCGTCAACCTGGCGCGGCCCTGAACGTCGGATGAAGCGCATGCCTGCGGCCAGCACAATGGATGGCGGCTCGTGGTGGAACCGCTTTGCGCGCGCGCATCGGGACATCGGTTCGTGACTGGGCCGATACCGCCAGCGCAAACGGATGCCCCATAGGCCACTGCCGTATGAAGCGCCCCCCGCCCTTGCCGAGGGCCCGTGGCTTCGCTATAGCCCCGCCTCGCGTCCGGCAGGGCCTCACGGAGTGTAGCTCAGCCTGGTAGAGCACTGTGTTCGGGACGCAGGGGCCGGAGGTTCGAATCCTCTCACTCCGACCAATCCCGCCGGACCCGAAAAGCCCCGCCCGGCGCTGCCGCGGCGGGGCTTTGCATATCCGACGCCCGGCGCTCTTCGCACTTCGCACTTCGTGCCTATTTGGCAACAGTGTGTCGCGTCAATGACCACTTCTGAAGCAGCCACTTCTCATCGTGACGATTTTGCTATGATCTGTTGCGGTGCAGGTTGCGCGAGGGGGAATTGCATATGAAATGGACATTTTCTGCTACGGTAGCGTTGCTTTGCGGCTTGACGCTTGCTGCGCCGGCCGTTGCCCAAACCGAGATTTCGGCGATCGACAGCACTTTGACAGTGACGCCGGCGGTTACGACGGACTACATGTTCCGCGGGATCAGCCAGACGCGGAACCGCCCCGCGGTTCAGATGACCCTCGACCTCGAACACTCGAGCGGCATTTACGTCGGGGCCTTCGCCAGCAACGTCGCCTTCGGCGTGCCGGGCGGCATCTCCAACAATTCGCGCCAGGAACTGGACCTGTTGGTCGGCTACCGCGCCGCGATCGGCGACCTGAAGCTCGATTTCGGCGCCATCTACTACACCTACCCCGGGTATGATCCGCAGCCGCGGTCGACGGGTGCCGGGCAGTTCGAACAGAATTATTTCGAAGGCGCGATCAAGGCTGCCTATCGCCTTGAGCCACTGACCTTGGTCGGATCAGTCTACGTCTCGCCCGATTTCTACAACGAGTCGGGCACCGGCGTATATATTGAAGGCGGCTTCGATATCGCGCTCGATTTCGGCTTCAGCATCTCGGCCCGCCTTGGCCAGCAATGGGTTCAGCACAACGACTTCAGCGAAAGTAAAGGTAACTTCGGCAATATCCGGGATTATGCGAATTACTCGTTCTCCGTGTCGCATGAGCTGTTTGCCGGCTTCATGGCCACGGTCGGCTATTACGCGACCGACCTGGATACGCAGGATTGCGGCTCCAAGTATTGTGACCAGCGCGTCGTGGCCACGCTGAGCCGTTCCTTCTGATCCAGCCCCGGATGGCGGGGCGAAAGCGCCGCCATCCGGGTCAGGCGCGGGGGCCCTTGGCGGCCCAGGCGATCAGTCGAAGGGCCGGAAATGCCCAAGCGATACCCGCCACGGCAAAATATGTGAATTCCAACAGCCAAAACGTCCCGCGCAGGCGGTCGCCGATGACGACGACGATGGCGGCATAGGCCGTGAAGGCGATCAACCCGATGGCGAGCGCGAGGGGTGTGCGGTTCATTGGCACCCAATGGCCCCTTTCCACCGCCCCCGCCAAGCCTGAACCGGTTGCATCCCTCACCTTCAGCGGCCTATGCACGCGGGACGCCGGGCTTGACCTTCGGCGCCAGCGCGTAAGGGGGTGGGGCAAGGCACAGATGGCCATCGATCTGAAGTCCCATATTCGGGGCATTCCCGACTTCCCGAAGCCTGGCATCCTCTTTTACGACATCGCCACTCTCCTTCGGCACGGCCCTGCCTGGCAGGAGGCGATCCGTCGCCTTGCCGACCTTGTGTCGCCAGCGGCCCCGACGGCGCTCGCCGGCATCGAAAGCCGTGGTTTCCTTCTCGCCGCGCCGGTCGCGGCTGCGCTTGGGCTCGGCTTCATCATGCTGCGCAAGCCGCGCAAGCTGCCCGGCGCGACTATCGGCCTGTCCTACGCCCTGGAATATGGCATAGACCGGATCGAGATGCAGGCCGACGCCGTCCATAAGGGCGACAGGGTCGTGCTGATGGACGACCTGCTCGCGACCGGCGGAACGATGGCGGCCGGAATCCGGCTGCTGCGCGAAGCCGGGGCCGAGGTGCCGCTCTCGGTCGCGCTGATCGAGCTCACTTTTTTGCAGGGGCGGGAGCGGCTCGACGCGCCCTTTGCCTCCCTGCTGGCCTATGACGAGTAGCCGCACTCACCTTCCGCGCGGCGGCGCGCGCGGCATCGGCCGTTTCGGGCGGCGTGCGCTATTCGGCGCCCTGCCTGTCGCAAGCTTGGCCTTCGCCGCGCAGGCGCAGCCTGCGGATGCCGCCACCCTGCTGGTCCCGGGCCCCGAAACCGGTCCGCTCGCCTTGTTCGGCACACGTGCGGCGGCGGGCCTGGCGCGCAACATGCCTCAGGCCGTGGCGCTTCGGCTTGAAACGCTTGGCGGCCCCGATGGTGTGACAGCCGCCAACCGCTTCGCCACCAGCGACACGGCCGGGCGCGCGCTGCTGATCCTGCCCGGAGCGGCCGTCCATGCCCGGATGGCAGGCGATGTGCGCGTACGATTCGAGCCGACCGGCTGGGTGCCGCTGCTCGCGCTGCTGCAACCGGTATGGCTGGCTGGCCGCGGCGCCCTTCCGGCTGCCGGTGGGCGGGCGGTATGGAGGGTCGCGGTATCCGGGCCCGGCAACGCCGATAGCGCGGCGCTGCTGGCGCTTGACCTGCTTGGCATTCCCGGGGCGCCCGTGCCGGTCGGGCCGCTGCCCGGCGCGGCGGAGGCAGCGATACGGGCCGATCAGGCGGACGCCTTGATGATATGCGGGCCCGATCCGGCGCAGCGGGCGGGCTCACTCGGACTGCAACCTTGGCTACGCTTCGGCACGCCGGCCAGCCTGTCAGACCGGGGGCCGGTGGCGCTTGCTTGTCTTGCCGCGATCGCCTCGCTTCGTCTACGGGGGTTGATGGTGCTGCCGGCCTTGATCGGCAGCGATCAGGCGGCCACCTGGCGTCTCGCCGCCACCCGATTTGTCGAGGATGAGCAGCACGACGGCCCGGACGGGTTGCTGGGCCCGACGCAGGCCGCCGATCTGATGGGCACGCTGTTTCCGGCGCCGGACGCGATCCTGGCTTGGCGGGAATGGGCGCAGCGTCGTCTGGGTACCCGCGCCGGCTGACCTCAGGCGAGGCCGAGATGCTGGCCAAGCCGCCAGATCGGGCCGATCAGCAGATTGCACAACACCACCCGTGTCAGATGAAAGCCCAGCACCAGCGGGACCGCCAGGTCCAACGCCTTGGCGGTGATCGCCATCTCCGGCATTCCGCCGGGAGCCATGCCCAGCACCGCACCAGCCACCGGCAGGTCGAAGGCCAGCCCCAGCGGGACAGCCAACAGCCCGAGCAGGACGCAGAGCACGAGGGTGGAGAGCACCGAGGCCACCAGCAGCCTTTGTGATCCCAGAATGAAGCTGCGGGTCAGCCGTATCCCGAGGCTCATCCCCATCCCGATCTGGGCCAGATCCACGAGCGGCAGCGGAATGCCCGAGGGCATGACGTCAAAACCGCTGAGACCGATGGCCAGGAAGCAGGGGCCGAGCATCCAGGGATTGGCGAAGCCCAAGCTGTTGGCGAGGATCGCGACCACGATGCCCGCCGCTACCAAGGCTGGGAGCCAGGCCGTGACCGCCGGCCGCGGGACCGAAAAGGCGGAATCGGCGACATGTGGCGCGAGCCAGGTGATCAGCGGCGGGAACACGACCACCACCATGACCATCCGCAGCGTTTGCGCCAGGGTGATAGTGGGCACATGCGCGCCCTCTCGCTGGCCAAGCACCGCCATAACCATGACGCCGCCCGGCACGGCACAGAAAAACCCGGTGCGCGAATCGGTGCTGGCCAGGCGCATGAACAGGCGCGAGACGGCCAGGCCGCTTGCGATGGTCAGCACGCCGGCCAGGATCAGCGCGGGCGCTGCGCCGAGCACCGCGGCGATGACCGGGCCGCTGAAGGTCTGGCCAAGCCCAAGCCCAAGCAGCACGAGCGCACCTTCCCTCGCGCCCTTGAAGGCCGCGACCTCGGTGCACCAGGCCAGGGCGGCGCTGGCAAGCATGGCCCCGATCATCCAGGGCAGGGGAATATGCAGCAAGGCAGCGCCACTGCCGCCAAGCGCAGCGACGACAGCGGTGCGGGCCTGGACCCGCCAACTGGGCATTGCGGATCGAGCCTTTCGGACATGATGCGGTGCAGCATGGTCGGCCTGCGTGGCCGCGCCGTCAAACCCCCGATGGCCGCTCGCAGCCCGGCCGGTTCAGGCGAAAAGCGACAGCAGCGGCGAGGTCGCCTGGCCGTCATTGGCCTCCTGCGCCTTGTACATCACGTAGCGTTCCGCGAGCTTTTGCACTTCCTTGGGATCCTGCAGCTTGCTGAGCTTCAGCCGCTTGGTGACCGTGCGGCCCTGCGCTTCCACCGATTGCAGCGCAAGCTCGTCCGGCAGGCCGAGCGCCCCGGTCACGACCCGGCGCAGCACGGGGTCGCCGAGGATCGCGTAGACATCCTTGGCCGAACTGGCCTTCTCCTCGAAATACAAGGCGTCGGAGACACCGGCGGCGGTGTCGTCCTGGGTTGTCCGCCAGTTGCCGCTGGCCAGCGCATCCAGCAGCTTGGTTTGCATGGCCGGATCCTTCAGCGCGTCCAATCCCTTGTTCGCGAGATCGAGCGTGGTCGCGACTTCTTTCCAGCGGGTATCAGTCAGCTTCGACAGAAGGCCCTTGGGATCGGTCGGATCGGACAGCAGCGCGCGCTGGACCAGGCCGGGTTGGGAGGCTGCATCGGGCATGCCCATGGCCGGCATCAGCACAGCCAGCACCTTGGGGTCCCGCAGCGCCGTCTTGATGTCCGGAGCCTTTTCGATGGCACGTCGGAAGGCGTCGGCCTGGCGCTTGAACGCCGGGGTTTCGGCTTCCTTGGCGGCGCCTTTGGCTTCCCCCGTCTTTGCCCGGCGTAAGGTCAGGATGGCCACGGATGGGTCCGTGGTCGCGTTGCTGGTCGTGCTGGTGCCGTAGATCGCGGCCAGCAACCCGGTCAGCACGTCGCTCATGGCACGTCAGCCGCGCGCGGACAGGCCAGCGGCCACATGCTCGTTCATCTCGATGAGGAAGGCGATGTCGGGCGGATCGATATCCAGTTCCCGCTGGATCGTGCGGGCGACGGAAACCAGCCCCGCCCGCAGCTCCGTCGGCAGGCTGTTGCCCGGGTCGCGCAGCGCTGATTCGACCGACATCCAAAGCCGCCGCGTATCGGCCAATGCGCGCGCAACGCGGATGACGTCGCCATCCTCTGCTGCCCGCAGCGCGCCGATGACCCGCCGGAAGACATCCGCCTCCTGCTCCCGCAGGGACATCGTGGACCGCGCCCGGCGATATGCCTGCGTGGCTTGTCTGCTGCTCATGCGTCGCATTCCTCTGGCGGAAGCTTGGTGCCGTTTGCGGCGGCCAATCCGAGGACCGCCTCCTCGTGCCGCACCACGCGGCGGGCAAGTTTCAGTGCGGCGTAGCATTCATCGGATTCGGCACAGGACAGAGCGCGGTCGAGCATGGCCCGCGCCAGCGCCGAGGTCGTCGCTGCCTGGAATTCCGCGATCAGGAGACGGGCCGTGATGAGGCCCTGTTCGCGTTCGTCGTCGTCGCCGATATAGGCGGTCTGCAGGGCGAAGTAGATTTTGCGCGCGGGCGTGTTCGCCTGCTCGGGCGGCATGATCTGCTTGCCAAACAGAAAGCGTGCCTTGGCTGTCAACTCGATCCGCGTCCGGTTTCGAAACCGGATGGGTGCGCCGTTGACGACCATGACGTCGCCTTGCCGCATCTCCAGCACCAGCGTGGACATGCTGTCCTCTCCTTTTTCGCGAAGGAGGCGCAGGCGGCATGCCGCCTGCGCCGGGCTGATGTCAGTTGAACAGGCTGAGCAAGGTCTGTGGTGCCTGGTTGGCGATCGACAGGGACTGGGTGCCGAGCTGCTGGCGAATCTGCAGCGATTGCAGACGCGCGCTTTCCTTTGCGAGATCCGCGTCGACCAGGGCGCCGACGCCGCCCTCCAACGCGTCCATCTTTTCCTTGTTGAAGGAAACCTGGCTGTCGAGGTAGCGCGATGCGCTACCATAGGTGTTCAGCGTGTCGTTGATGGTGTTCATCACGGTGCTGAAGTCGCCCCCGTCGGCCAGCGCGGCGATGGCCGATGCCGAATCCGTTGGCGCCGCGGCGACGGTCAGGGTCGCAGCATCGGTCTCGGCGATGGTGTAGGTGGTGCCGAGCTCGTTGCGGACCGTGACGACGTCGCCGCTGGTCAGGTTGGTGGGCGCGGCCCCCGCCGGGCCCGCCGCATCCGGCGTCAGCAGGGTGCGGTTGTTGTACGAGGCGTCGCGCAGGGTATTCGCGATCTGCGTTCGCAGATCGGTGTACTGCGTCTCGTATTGCGCCCGCTGATCGGCGCTGAGTGCGTCATCGGCAAGCTTCACGAGCAGGCCTTTGACATCGGACATGTTGTCGCTGACGCTGTTCAGCCCGGACAGCGTCGTGTCGAGGATGCCCTTGGAGTAGCCGAGCTGCTCATTCGCCGATTGCAGGCCGGAGACATCGGCCCGCACGCTCTGGGCAACGGCGAAGGCAGCGCCATCATCCTTGGCATCCGCGACGCGGTAGCCGGTGCTGATCCGCTTCTGCGTGACCGACAGCTGGTCGTTGGTACGCGTCAGCGCCTGTAGCGCGACCATAGCGCCGTTGTTGGTGTTCACCGAATTGAGGGCCATTTGGCTTTGCCCGATCCTGTCTACGGCTACCCGGGCGTCGCCGGGCTTTCACACGCCGTGGTTGCGATCCGCGTTTTGCGGTGACGAAGGCTATACTCAGCTGCCTGGGTTAAAGCGGGTTTAAGCGGCACCACGGCTTTTTTGTCACAGGTAGTTCGTCAGGCTCAGGGCGCTGACCAGGTCCAGTGCCTTCCACGAGGCCTGCAGGCGTGTCTGCGTGTCCTGCAGGCGGGAGATGGTTTCGGCCAAATCCACCTCCTCGGCCCCCGCGCGCTGCGTCTCCAGGGCGACGGTCAGATCCTCGTGCCGGGTCTTGATGCTCTCCAGCCGGCTCTCGACCGTACCGAGTGAGCCTTGTTCGGACGCGATGCCATCCACAGCCGTCTTCAGCCCCAGCCGCAGGCTGGACATCAGCGTATCGAAGCCGTCGCCCGCATTGGTGCTGCCCGGGGTCAGGGCCGCCAGGCTTGCCAGCCCGCGCATGAGGTCGCGTGCCCAGGATCCCGTCGTCTCCCCGGTCGAGATGGCGGCGGCGTTGCGGTTCGCGAACAGGCCCCATTCCACCCGCTGCCCGTCGTCGGAGGGGACCGAGCGTCGCGCTTCCCCTCCGCCCTGGGCCGGATCTTCCAGAAAGGCCGAGAAGGGCGAGACCCCGGCCGAGGTATCGGCGGCGATGCCCAGGGTCGCGGCCGCGACCGCGCCGCCATTGGTGGCCGTGAGCCCGGCGATGGCGGTCGCGATATCGGTCGCCATGCCGCCGCTTGCAATGGTCGAGGACGAAGGGATCGGCGGATTCGCCGAATCGCTGCCGCCGAACAGATACTCCCCCGCCTGCTGTTCGTTCAGCAGCCCCGCGACCTCGGCCAGCGCATTGCGGGCGGCGTCGGCGATGGTGCCGACCTGGGCCGGATCCTGGCGGCCGATCGACTGCGCCTCGCCATAGAATTCCGTGGCGATGTCATAGAGGCGGCCGAGGACCACCTGCGTCGCGGCAGTACGACCGAGGGTGCGGTCGACAGCATCGGAATAGGCGCCGCGGCGCGCGATCTCGCCGCGCAGGTCGATGGCGCGCTTGGCATCCGGGGCAATGTCGCCGTAGACGGCGCCCTTCATGCCGTCCGCCTCCTGGCGCGACAGCACGTCCACGAGCGATTTGGTCCGCAGCGCATCGGCGGTGATCCGCGCCAATGTGTTGTTGCTGATGCCTTCAATCGCCATCGCGCATCATCCTCATTTCACCGCGGCGAAGAGCGTGTCGAACATCTGCTGCACCGCCGAAAGCACGCGGGCATTGGCGGCATAGGCCGTCTGCAGGTTCACCATCGAGGCAAGCTCGGTATCGGTGTCCACGCCGCTCTGCTTGGCGAAGCGGTCGTCGAGCAGGGCTTCCAGCCCCTCCGCCTGCTCGCGCGCGGCCGTGGCCTGGGTACGTTCGGCGGTCTGCGACGCGGTCAGCCGGGAGGTATAGTCCAACAGGCTCCGCGCGGCGCCGATCGAGGACGTCAGCGTGCCATCAGGGCCAAGGCCGCCCGAAACGAAGGCCGGTTGTGTGACGCCCGCCGAGACTTCGGTGCCGAAGGCGAAATCGGTGATGCGCGTGATCAGCGTCGAGAAGGCCGCCGGGCCGCCCGCCGGGTTCGGGGTGAAGCCGGTGGCGCCGCCCGCCCCATTGGCGACGGCATGGGTGCCGTCGCGCACCAACCCGGGGTTGGCCACGACATCGGCGTTCACCTGGATCGCGGACGCGAAGCCCAACAATCCGCTGCTGGCATAGGGCTGCGTCAAATCGGGCACGGTGCCCGCCGCATTGGTGAAGAGCCGGAGACCCTGCGCCTCCAGCCGCGACGCGGTGGTGCCGGCGGCGACGTCGAGCTCGGCCTGCATGCGCGGCAGCGTGGTGTCGCGCAACGTCACGTATTCCGCGAGCCGTCCTCCGATCAGGCGCTGGGTGACGTCCACGCCGCCCATGTGGATGCCCGGCAGCGAGCCGCTGCCGCCGTACCAATCACCAGCGGAGACCGTGCCGTCGCCAACCGTGAACAGATCGCCCTTCGGGTCCAGCGGCAGCACAACGCCATTCCGTCCGATCAGCGTCACCCCACCATCCGAGGAGTGCAGCGCCTTCACCTCCACACTTTCGGAGATGCGGCTGATGGCGGCGTCGCGCTGATCCTCCAGCGCCGCGGTGCTCGCGCCCTGTGCCTGCAGGGTGCGTATCTGCACGGTGAGGCTGGAGACCTCGCGCACCGCATCGTTCAGCGCGGCGACCTCGGATACGATGCCGTCCTGCGCTTGCTGGCGGACGTCGCCGATCGTCTGCGAAATGTCGTGATAGACCGTGACCAGGTCCTGAGCCGCCGTGACCACCGCGGTCTGGGCGATGGTATCGGCCGGATTGTCGGCCAGGGCGGTGAAAGCGGTGTCCAGGGCTGCGGTGAGGTCACCGACACCGCCGCCCTGGCCGGGCGTGCCCTGCGCGGCCTCCACGGTCTGCAGCAAGGCTTCGCGGACCTTAGCGCCGGCCGCGGCCGAACGCGCCGCATCGCGGCCGGCGAGCAGGGCATCATCAACCGCGCGCTTCACCTCGCCGGTACGAACGCCGAAGGTGCTGTCGCCGGCGACGATGATACTGCCGGAAACGGTCTTTCGCGTCGCACCGGCTGTTCCCGCATTGGCAATGTTGGACGAGGCCGCGGCAATCTGACGATTGACCAGGGTCAGGCCCGATTGCGCGGCTATCAGGGCGGCTTCGAGGCTCATGGTTTACGGGCCTAGCGATGCATGTTCAGCGTGTCGGTCAACATTTCATCCGTCGCCGTGACGATGCGCGTATTGGCAGTATAGGCGCGCTGCGCGAGGATGAGCTTGCTGAATTCCGACGCGATATCGACGTTGGAGCTTTCGAGCGATCCGGGCACGAGCTTGCCCCCCCCGCTGCTGTTGGCGTCCACCACCCGTGCCTCGCCGGAGGCGACGGTCCGCATGAAGGCCTGCCCGTCCAGGCGCTGCAGCTTGTCCGCATCGTTGAAGACCACGATGGGAATGCGCGCGACGACGCGGCTCTGCCCATTGTCGTAGTTGACCGACAGGTCGCCGTTGTCGGTGAGCGACACGCCGGAATAGGAGCCGAGCGGCACGCCGTCCTGAGTCAGGTTGCGCACGGTGTATTCGCTGCCGGCATATTGCGTGAGTCCGCGGGCCTGGCCGAACGAGCCGAGGTTCAGGCTCAGTGTTTGTGGCCCCTCGCCAAAATTGACCGTGAAGCCGACCGAGGCGGCTTCGCCAAGCACAGCCGCCGAGCCGGTCAGGCCAGTTCCATTGACGAATTCGCCGATGGTGCCATCGGCTACCGGCGTGCTGGCGGCATTGCCGAAGTTCACGTCGATCGAGCCGCGCGCGGGGTTGACGATGTCATCGGGAACATTGATCGACAGGCTCCATTGGTTGTTGCCGATGTTGGTCCAGGTCAGGTCGGCCTGATGCAGCCGGCCCAGGCTGTCGTAGACCTGGATCTGACCTGCGAGCGGGTCGGCCGGCGGGTCGGCCGGCAGGTTCGCCGAGAGGTCGATGTTGCTGGTGGCGACGGGGTTGTAGACGAGGTCGCTGACACGGATTGGGGAAATCTGGGTACGGTCCACGTCCCCTTGTGGCGAGACGTCCCAGCCCTCCAGGTAGTATCCCTGCCCGTTCACCAGGTAGCCGTCCTTGTCCATCGCGAAATCGCCGGCGCGAGCGTAGAACTGGCGTTCGTCGAACAGCACCTCGCCATTCGCCGTGCCACGTGACTGGGCCACGGCGAAGAAGCCCTGGCCGGCAATGGCCATGGCCAGCGGGTTGTCGACCTGCTGCACCGTGCCCTGCAGGGTGTTGGTGTAGTCCGGTCGCGCCTCGACCGAGCCCGGCATGTGCTGCGTCGCGGTGGAACGGGTCAGATAGCTGATGAAATTGGTGTCCACCCGCTTGAAGCCGGTGGTCTGGCTGTTCGCGACATTGTCGGAGATGTGGCCCAGCGCCTTGGATTGCGCGGTCAGGCCGCTGATCGCCGTGTTCAGGGCGCCAAGAAGGGACATGTTTCGCTCGCTCCGGTTCGGCTGTGCCGGTGCCGCGGGGGCGGCGGACACAATCCGGCCCCATCGCCTTGCCAGGGCCGTGCCAGGGGTTGGGCAGGCGGTGGCGCCGGTTGCTGCCGGTTGGGCGGCAGAAGCTGCCGAGGGCGATGATGATCCTGCCGGGTCGGGGCCGTTTCATGCTGGCCTGACAGTTGCGACGCGTCTGGCCTTGACGCCGCGAAAGGCCTGGACGCCTGCATGACCCTCGACATCGCAGCCCTGCCGGTGGCCCCTTCGCCCCCGCGCACCGCCATCCCCGCGTCCGGCGGACGGGGCTTTGCCGAAGCCCTCGGCGAGGCGAATGCGGCGGCGCAGCCGGCCGGGCGCGAGGCGGCGGACGCCGCCCCGTCCGGCCTGCCCGCCGCAGCCGCGACCGCACGGCGCTCCGGCGGTCAGGCCGGCGCCGCGGTTGGCGACGAGGCCAGCGATCCCGGCGGCGATGCGATGACTGATCCTGCCGCCGACGATCAGGACCTTGCCAGCACCGGTGCGCCCCTGGCGGGCACCCCGGATCTGACGTCGGCGCCGCCTGCGATCGTCGTTGCTCCGCCTGCGGTTCCCGCCGAGATTGCGGCGGAAACGGTCGAGACTGCCCCGGCGGCGACGGACCCGCCGGCGATCGGCCCGCCCTCTTCTGCGGTCGCAGCGGAACACGCATCGCCGAAGCAAGCCGCGTCATCGCATGCCGTGCCCCAGCGCGCCGGCGCCGAGGCCGCCAGTAAGGACACGCCGATCGAAGCCGGCGCGACAACGCCCCCGGCCAAGACGCCTGTTGCCCCAGAGGTTCCCTCCAGTGCCGACAAGCCGGCCATTGCTGCTGCCGTGGCCGCCACGGCCGAGGCGCAGGTCGCATCGGGCATACCGGATGGTCCCGCCGATCGTGCCGCTGCCGGCCCGGCCGCGGCCCTCGCGGAGGTCGGTCCGGACGTCGGGGAGGCTACAGCGCAACCGACGCCGCCGGCCGACCCAGCCGGCGTCACGGTGCAGCAGGGATCGCCCCCGCCTCCTGCCGTCCCGGCTCCAGTTCCGAAAGCTTCGGCGCGGAGCCGGGGCCCTGCCCGCGCCGCCGATCCCGCATCGGGGCAGGCCTCGACGGTCGCCACGGCCATGCCGGATGACACGGCACTGGCCAAGGGGCCGTCGGTGGCGCCGGAGCCGGCCGCAATTCAACCGGAAACAAGCCGGGCCGCCGCGGCCACCGCCAACGCGGCCGGTCCCGTTGTGTCCGCGGCGGCGACCGACGACACGCCCGGCTCCGGCTCCGGCTTCGGCGGTGCCGCCGCCGCAACGCCCAATTCCGCAGGCACGAAGGCCGATGCCACGGGCGCAGTTCCGGCCAGCCCTGAGATTGCCACGGCCAGCCAGCACCACGGCGCCCAGAGCGCCCCGACGATGCCCGAGCCTCAGGCAGCACATTCCGAGCCCATGGGCGCCACGGCCCCGCCGCTCGACGCTCCCCCGCGGCCGGCGGCGACCGCGGGCCCTACCGCCGCCGCGCCCGCGGCCGCGCTTCCCCGTCCGCATCTTTCGCCGACGCAGCAGCTCGGGCCGGTTGCGGTGGCTCTGGCGCTGTCGGCCGATGCGACCGGCCCCGTGCTGGTGACGCTTGACCCCGTCGAACTCGGCCGGGTCGCGGTCCGGGTGGAACGCAAGGGCGATACCGCCACGGTGCGCATCATGGCCGAACGGCCGGAGACGCTGCTACTGCTCAGCCGCGATCAGGCGAGCCTTGATCGCGCCCTGGCTGCCGCCGGCGTGGGTACCGAAGGGCGCAGCCTCTCCTTCTCGTTGGGCGGGGAGGCACGGCAGGACCGCGACCGGCCTGGCGGCCGCGGCAGCGCGCCCTTGCGCGTCCTCGGCATCGCCGCCGCCGACCCGCAACGCAGCTCACGCCCTCTTGCTCTGCTCGATATCGCCGTCTGACGAAGGAATCCCGACCATGACCACGACCAGCACCGCCACCGCGGCCAATACCCCGATCAGCACGAGCACCGCCACCTCCTCCACTGCGCTGTTCGGCGACTTCAACACCTTCCTGACCCTGCTGACGACCCAGTTGCAGAACCAGGATCCGAGCTCGCCGCTCGATACCAACGAGATGACGCAACAGCTCGTGCAATTCGCCTCGGTCGAGCAGCAGATCAGCATGAACCAGAACCTGACCAGCCTGGTCTCCCTGCAGCAGGCCGCGCAGCTGACCGCCGCCGCGCCTTTGATGGGCCAGACGGTGGAGGTGACGGGCGATCAACTGCCTTTGCAGGACGGCAGCGCGACGGTGCGCCTGCCCGCCGCAGGCAGCGCGACCACCGCGCGCGTGCAGATCCAGGACGCAGCCTCGGGCAAGACCCTGTATGAGGCGGATGTGCCCCTCGGCGGCCAGACGCAGGATTGGAATTGGGACGGCACCAAGACCGATGGCACCCAGCTTCCCGACGGCGGCTACAAGCTCAATGTCAGCGGCATCGGCGCAACCGGCGCGGCGGTGCCTCTGACCGCCACCATCCTGGCCACCGCGACCGGGGCGCAGCGCAGCGGCACCGATCTGCTGCTGTCGCTCGGAGCGGTCACCGTTGGCTTCGACCAGGTCCGTGCCGTGATGGCGCGCTGACCTACTCCTGCCTGCCCGGCGGCGCCGCGGCTACACTTGGGCCTGGGACCCCAAGGAGGCATCGATGCGGAAATTCTTGAACGACCCGCGCGACGTGGTGCGGGAGATGCTGGAGGGGATGGCCGATCTCGCCCCCGGCCTCGCGCTGCTGGCCGAGGAAGGGGTGATCCTGCGGGCCGGCATGCCGCCCTATCCGGCGCGGCGGGAGGTCGCGGTGATCTCCGGCGGCGGCGCCGGCCACGAACCCGCGCATGCGGGCTATGTGGGGCCGGGGCTGCTGCACGCTGCGGTCGTTGGCGATGTTTTCACCTCGCCATCCGCCGATGCGGTGCTGGCGGCCATACGTGCGGTCGCGGGACCACCCGGGGCCTTGCTGATCGTCAAGAACTACACCGGCGACCGGTTGAATTTCGGGCTGGCGGCGGAGCTTGCCCGCGGCATGGGCATTCCCTGCGAGATCGCCGTCGTGGCCGATGATGTGGCGCTACGTGACATGGTCGAGCCGGGGCGGAGACGTGGGATTGCCGGCACGGTGCTGGTGCACAAGGTGGCCGGCGCCGCCGCCGCCGCCGGGCTGCCGCTGGACGCCGTCGTGGCGGCGGCGCGGGCGGCGGCGGCCAACCTGGGCAGTATCGGCGTTGCGCTCGGCGCCTGCATCGTCCCCGCGGCGGGCAAGCCCGGATTCTCGCTGGACGCGGGCGAGATGGAGCTCGGCCTCGGCATCCACGGCGAAGCCGGCATCCATCGCGCCCCGGTGGGGACGGCACAGGAGGTGGCGGCGATCCTGCTCGACATCATCCTGGCGGAACTTGCGCCGATCCGGGGCGATTCGGTCGCGCTGCTGGTGAACGGGCTGGGCGGCACCCCGCCCATGGAGCTTGCGGTGGTGGCGCGGGAGGCTCTGGCAGGCTTGCGCGAGCGTGGGCTGGTGGTGGAACGCGCCTGGTGCGGCACGTTGCTTTCGGCGCTTGAGATGCCCGGCTGCTCGCTGTCGGTGCTGCGGCTGGATGCGGGGCTGCTGGCGCGGCTGGATGCACCGGCGACGGCGCCGGCCTGGCCCGGCAGCGGGCGCATCCCTGCCGCGCGACAGCTGGTGGAGCCGATCGCGACGCCGACGCTGGCGCCGATTGGCCCCGCGGATCCTCTGCTGCGAGATCCGGCCTTGGCGGTGGCCGCAAGCCTGGAGGCGGCGGAGGAGGAGCTGACCGCGCTCGATGCGGCCGCAGGCGATGGTGATCTCGGGATCAGCCTGGTGCGGGGCGCGCAGGCGCTGCGAGCGCTGCCGGAGGGGGTCTGGATGGATGCGCCGACCGCGCTGGCGGCGCTGGCCGGGGCGATGCGTCGGGCGATCGGCGGCAGTTCCGGGCCATTCTATGCGGCCGGATTGCTCCGCGCGGCGCGCGCGCTTCCGACGGAACCCTTGGCGCCCGATTGGGCTGTGGCGCTGGCCGTGGCGGTCGAGGCCATCGCCGAGCTCGGCGGCGCCAGGCCAGGGGACCGCACCATGCTGGACGCGCTGCTTCCGGCGGCCGAGGCGATGGCGGCCGCCCTCGACGCCGGCCGGACCGGCCGGGATGCGCTGCTGGCAGCGGCGGCGGCGGCCGAGCGGGGGGCGGCGGCCACTGCGGCGATGCGGCCCCGGCTCGGCCGCGCGAGCTACCTCGGCGACCGTGCCATCGGCACTCAGGATGCCGGGGCTGCGGCGGTGGCGATCTGGATGGCGGCCCTGGCCCGGGCCGTGGATTAAGGGGTGTCCGCCGACGTCGGGGTGGCAGCAGGTGCCGGCGTTGGGCGTAGCCGCCAGATCTCGACCCGTCCGCGCTCCTCCCGGACGGTCGCGGCCAGGACATAGGCTTCCGCCAGGGTGCGCGTCAGCATTGCCTGGGCGACCGGGCGGATCGCGTTCCACCAACCACGGTCGATGACGATGGCGGCGGGGCGGGCGGCAAGGACGCGAGCGACCTCGGCATCCATGTCGATGCCCGCGACATCGCCGTAGTGCCCGGTGAAATGCGCCGGGAAGGCATAGCGTGTCGCCAGCCCTGCCCCCGCCAGGAACTGCACCACGGCGTGGTAGTTCGCCATCAATATCGGGGCGCCCGGGGGAATCACGGCCTTCACGGCTGCCGCCACCTGCCGCACCGGGTCCGGGTTGCGCAGCCCGATGCCGCTGCGCATGCGGCCGACCGCATCCACCGACCAGACGTTCACCCCGACCGCGCCGATGATCACCGCCAGCGCCATCACCGCCTGCCGCGGGTGCACGAAGCGCCCGAGCCGCCAGGCACCGAGAGCGGCCATCAGCGACACCGCCGGCAGCCAGATGAGGAAGTAGTGATTGTAGAACATCCCTGGCCCGGCGACCGCGAGGCTCGCGGTCGCCAGCCAGATGACACCGACCACGGCAAGCCTGCGCTCCACCACCCCGCGCGGCAGCAGCAGCGATACCGCGGCCAGCGCCAATGGCCAGATCAGCACCATGGCGGCGGTCGCGACCTCCCAGGCCGCATCCCCAAATGCAAGCCGCCCCCCGGCATAGCGCATCGGCGCCAGGAAGGCGCCGTCAAGGAATTCCTCGAACTGGCCCCGGATCGCATAGGCCGCCGCCAGCAGCAGCGTCGGCGCCGCGCAGAGCAGCGCATAGCCGGCTGCCATGGCCAGCGCCCGCCGCCAGGGCAGCAAGCCGCGCCACAGCGCCGGGAAGGTCAGCAGGGCGAAGGCGAGGCAGCCTTCAGGCATCGCCACCGGCTTGATGGTCAGGGCAATGCCGACCAGCATCCCCATCGCGACCAGATCGCCCCAGCTCGGCGCCACATGGCGTTCCAGCGTCCGCAGCCCGAAGGCCATGGCGGCGACGACGAAGGGCGCGAAAAGGATCTCGGTATTGGTCGCGAGCCCGCCGAACTGCGTGGTCAGGGCGATATAGAGCAGCCCCGCGGCCAGCGCCGGCGGTCGCGGCAGCCCCCCCGCCCGGGCGGTGCCATAGAGCGCCCAGCCGGTGGCCGCGACGAAAAGCGCGCCGAGCAGGCGGACCGCGGTGATGCTCTGCCCGAACACCGCCAGCCCCAGCGCGACCATCGCCGGCGCCCCGATCGGGTGCATGTCCCAGACCTTGTCGAGCGGCCAGCCGCCGCTCAGCCATTCGCGGGCCTGGACAATGTACAGCCCCTCATCGGAATCGATCACCGCCGGGATGAAGGAGAAGGCGCGCAAGGCCAGCGCGGCCAGCAGCATGACCAGCGGCACGGCTCGCCAGCCCCACCGGGGCTGAACCCGCGGCGGCAGCTCGAGGCTCATCTGCGGGAGGGCGTCAGGCACCGGTCAGCTCGTTCGGCATGGGCCGTCCATAAACGCGGGTTGGGGGACCATCACTGCCCGGCGGTGGCGGAGGGGGATGTCAGCCGGAGCCAGCCTGGTGCCAAAACATGCAGATCGTCGACTTCGGTCAAGAGATCGGTGGCCGGATCGAGCGATGCTGCCGCGAGGGCGACCGATTGCGCATCCCGCAGGATATAGAGCGTCCCCGGCTCGAAACGGCCGGACCGCAACGCCTCGGCGGTGCTGGCGCGAAGAGCTGTGACGGCGGCGGGATCGATGCGGGCAAGATAGACGGCATCCGTCGGCAGGCCGTGGCGCAGGGCGAAGCTGGCGATGGGCACCCAATCCGCCCCTCTGTTTGCCGCGGGCACCGCGCGCACGCGAGCATAGGCAGCGCCGGCCCTGGCCCAGAACGCACCCGAAAGGCGGTCCGGCTGCTCGCGCGGGGCGTCCGCGACGAGTTCGTGAACACGACGCAGCCCCGCGCGCAGGTCGATCACCTGCACCGCCAGCAGCGCGGTCAGCAGCAGCCCGATCCTCTGGCTGCCGCAAAGGCGCGCGGCCATGGCGACTGCCCCTGCCAGCGCCGCATAGCCTAGCGGCCAGAAGAACCGCTCCGAGGCCCGCAGCGCGCCGGCAAGGCCGAGCGCCCAACCGGGCGGTTCGAACAAGGCGAACTGCACCCCCCCGAGGCTCGGGCGGTGCGTCACCGCGAAGGCGAGCATGGCGGCGAGCACGACCAGCAGCGGCCAGCGTGCATGGACGAAGCGGCCAAGAACAGGTTCGGTCCGGCGCGTCCAGGCAAGGGCCGCCGTTGCCAGGAGCAGCAATGCGCCGAGTCCGAGGTAGCTGCCGCCGGATTCTCCGTGATGCGCCCCCGGCATCCCCGGCAGCAGCCCGCCCCATTCGTGGCCGTCGAAAGGCGCCAGCAGGTCGAGGCCGAGGTTGCCATAGCCCGGCGCGTCGAGGCCGCTGTGCAGCACGAAAAACCCCGCGGCCCAAAGCCCGAAGGCCGCCATCAGCGGGACCGCCGCGATTTCGACCGCCAGCATGGTGGTGCGGGCCCTGCCGCCCCGCCATCGCGTGAGCAGGTCGGCGCCCCACAGCGCCAGCACCATCGCCAGCAGATACGCATGGATGAGGCTGGTGACCGCCCCGAGAAGAACCCATGCGGCGGTGCGGCGCAGCCCGCGCCCATCCTCCAGGCAGAGGCAGAGGGCCGCCAGCAGCGTCCATTGTCCGCTGAGCGCCAAATGCCCGCCCATCCGGGTGAGCAGCATCGGCTGCAGCACGAAAAGTCCGGCACCGGCGGCCCGGGCCAAAGGATCGGGGGTCGCAAGCCCCAGCAGCCGCCAGGCGAAAAGCGCCTGCAGCAGCCCACAGCCAAGCAGCCACAGGCCCCAGTATTGCGGCACCGCCACGACGCTCCGCAACGCCTTGAAGACGAAGGCCAGCAACGGAATGGCATCGGCATAGAAGATCGAGCTGCCGACTTCCGTCCCGTAGCCGGGGTTCACCCCAGGCGGCCAGGACCAGGGGGTGGCGACGAAATAGCTCCAGCCCAGCCAGTACTGCACCGGGTCGGGCCCGAGCGGGCCGGCCAGCATCCAGCCGGTTGCAGCGGGGTCGATCACGTCGGGCCCAAACACCCCGAGCACCACCACCGCGCCGAACAGTGCCGCGAGTAGGGCACTGGCCCATACCGCAAGGCGCGGCGCCGCCGGGCGGAAGATGGCAAGGGCGGTCACAACTGGGACTCGATGGGGAGCCGGCGCAAAAGCCATGCCAGAGCCCGGCGCCCCAGGGCAGCGCCGGGCTCGGCCGGGGCGCCGGATGGCGCGAACCCGTCTTCCCAGGCCAGCCGGCCGTGACGCAGCCGCAAGCGCCAGCTCCGCACCCCATCCGTCAGGCGGTCGAATTCCTGACGCACCTGCTGCGTCAACTCCCGGTGCCGCACCAGTATCCCCATCTCCGTGTTGAGCGTGGCGGAACGCGGGTCGAGGTTGAAGGAGCCGACGAAGACCGTCTCCTCATCCAGCACCATCGCCTTGGTATGCAGGCTGGCCCCGCGTGAGCCGAAAACGCCGGCGCTCTTGTCGCTGCTCGCCTTCAGCTCGAACAGTTCGACCCCCGCTTCCAGCAGGCGCTCCCGATATCGGGCGTAGCCGCCATGCACCGCGACCACATCGGTGGCGGCCAGGGAATTGGTCACGATGGCCACATGGACCCCAGCCTTCGCCAGCTCGGCGAGCTTCGCCGCCGCGGCTTCCCCGGGAACGAAATAGGGCGAGATCAGCAGCAGTTCCCGCTGCGCGGTCCGGAGCATCCGCATCAGCGCCGGCGCCACCACCGCGGCGGCGCGGCCGCGGATCTTTTCCGGGGGATCGGCCAGGACGAGGGCCGCGGTCTCTGCGAGCCCAAGCATCGGCGCCTCGGGCCAATCATGCCGGTGCAGGCGTTCGAGATAGGGGCGTGCTTCGGGCGAATGCGCCGCCGCCTCAAGCCTTGCGCGCAGGCGCGGCAGACCGCGCCGGCGCTGGCCGATGCGAGCCAGGCCGGAGATCGGCCGCGCCAGCGGGCTCTGCCAGAACTGCTCGAAGACCCGCGTGGCATCGGCGGCCGCGCTGCCCTCGACGACCAGATCCAGGTCACGGAAGTTGAAGTCGCCGGGCGCATCGAAATAGCGGTCGCCGATGTTGCGGCCGCCGCAGACAACCAGCTCGCCATCCGCGATCCAGGCCTTGTTGTGCATGCGGCGGTTGAGGTGCCAGCCGCCGAACAGCATCTCCAGCAGGAAACCAGCACGGCCCCAGCGGCGCCAATTGGTGGCGTTGAACAGCCGCAGTTCGAGGTTAGGATGCGCATCAAGCGCCGAAAGGCCGCGTTCGCGCCCCAGCGCGTACATGTCGTCCAGCAGCAGCCGCACCCGAACGCCGCGATCGGCGGCAAGCAAGACCTCACGCGACAGCAGCCGGCCGGTCAAGTCGCCATGCCAGATGTAGTATTGCAGGTCGAGGCTGGTCCGCGCCGTTCGCGCCGCAGCGGCGCGCAGGGCGAAGGCCTCCAGCCCATCCGGCACCAAAGCGATCCGGGTCGCGGCCGGCGGGGCGGGCGCAGGGCCCGGGGTCACGGGCGGGGCCAGGTCGCGCAGGGTCATGCCGCGCTCACCCATGCCGCAACCCGCTCCTGCGCCGCCGAAAGGTCGATCCGCGCCCGTAGCGGCAGATGGTCGGAGGCCACCCGCGCCAGGGGGCTGTCATGCACCAATGGCCCGGCGACCAGGCCGCGCGGATGGCCGAGGATCCGGTCCAGCGCCAGGAACGGCAGTCGGGACGGGAAGCTCGGCTGCGGATGGCCGAAGGGGCCGAAAAGCGGTTCCAGCACCGACAGCGAGGAGGGGATGCTCGGCCGCCATTCGTTGAGGTCGCCGAGCAGCAGGGTCGGCATCGGCTCGGCGGCCGTGATGGCGGCCAGGATCGCCGCGGCCTGCAGCGCGCGATGGCGCCGCAGCAGCCCCAGATGCGCCGCCACCACCCGCAGCGGGCCGGCGGGCAGGTCAAGCTCGACCACAACCGCGCCGCGGGGCTCCGCACCGGGCAGGGCGAGCCTGCGGATGCTGGTGGTGGTGCCGTGCCGGACCAGCAGCACATTCCCCCGCCAGCCGTGGCCGCCGGGCGTTTCGGATACCGGGACTAGGACAAGGCCGGTGCGGCGCTCGATCGCCTCCATGTCCAACAGCCCGGTGCGGTGTCCAAAGCGGCGATCGGCCTCCTGCAAAGCCACGACATCGGCGTCGAGTTCGGCAATCACTGCGGCGGTGCGGACGGGGTCGAAGCGTTTGTCGACGCCGACGCATTTGTGGATATTGTAGGAGGCGACGATCAGCCCGCCCGGGGCATGGCCGGAAACATGGCCCGGGGCGTGGGTGGCGCCATGGTGGCGGGGCAGGTGCGGTTCGTTCAGCGCCTTGCGCGCCAGCGCACCCTCCAGCATGCGCAGCGCGCCGCGGAACTCGTCCGGAAGATGGGAGCGGCGGCGGGGGCTCGGCCGTTCGGGCCTGGGATGCGAACGATGCGGCATTACCCGTCCATATAGGGAGTTTTCGCCCGTCTAAGCGCGACAACGAGGCTCGGGCGGAAGCCGCCCCGGACGGACGACCTCAGTCTGAACGTTCCAAATATGCCCGAAGTTTATGGCGAAAATAGTGCCCTGGCCGGAATTGCAGCGGTTTTTCCGGGCAAAAGCGCGATCCGCCGGTCTTACCAACTGGTCACAGCCTGCGCGATATCCTGGGCAGCCTTGCGCAGAATGGGCAGATAGACCCGCCGCAACTGGCCGAGCGGGGCCCGCCCCGCGGCCGAACCGATGTTCAGCGCCGCCACCGTGCGCCCCATCGGATCCAGGACCGGCACGGCGATCGAGCGCACGCCGATTTCGAGCTCGCCATCCAGGATCGCATAGCGCAGGCGCCGAGCCTCGGCGATTTTTTCACGCAGCAGGGCGGGGTCGGTGATGGTGCGCTCGGTCCAGGCGACGGGGGGATGCCGCGCGAGCCAGAGATCCAGCGCCGCCTCGCTCAACCCGGCCAGCAGCACCCGGCCGAGTGAGGAGGCATGCGCCGGCAGCCGCGTGCCGATGTCGATGCGTGAGGAATACACGCGCCGCGCTTCCGCCCGTGCCACATAGACGACGTCGGCGCCGTCGAGCACTGCCATCGAGCAGCTTTCGTTCAACTGGTGGGAGATCGCCTGGACCACCGGCCGCACCGCTTCGGCCCGGCCGAAGCCGGCCAGGTAGCTGTTGCCGAAGCGCAGCACCTTCGGCTTCAGCCAGAACAGCTTGTTGTCGGTGCCCAGGTAGTCGAGCCTCGTCAGCGTCAGCAGGAAACGCCGTGCGGTGCCGCGGCTGAGGCCGGTCAGCGCCGCCACCTGCGACAGCGTCAGACGTTCGCGCCCCGGGCCGAAACTTTCGAGCACCACAAGGCCACGTTCGACCGCGACGACGAACTCGCCATCGCGCGGCGCGGTCGCCGCGGCCTGTGGCATGGCCGTCGAATTCGGCGCCATCGGCAATCCTCCCCTCGACCCGGATCGAGCCGGGCCTTGTGCTTGGCCTTTGCGCGGCAACGTCGGAGAGGACGAATATACCGCGCAAAGGCGCTTGACAGTCGGCCCCTGACGGGCCGACCTTCGTGGCAAATATGGACATATGTCCGCATGGCGGACAAGATGTGACACAACGGACGCGTTGCAAACGACGGTTCGAAAAAGCTGTGGAGGGAACATATGATGATCGATCGCCGCACTCTGTTGGCGTCTGCCGCCATTGGCCTGGGCGCACCCCGTTTGGCCCGTGCCCAAGGGGCCGCGCATGTCGTCGGCACATTGTTTCCGATGGCGGGGCCGAACGCCGAATACGGCGCCATCTACACCAATGCCGTTCAGCTTGCTCTTGAGCACATCAACGCCGACAAGCGGCTGAAGGCGCCGATCGACCTGCGCGTCGAGGACAGCCAGGGCACCCCGCAGGGTGGCGCCGTCGGCATGGCCAAGCTCGCGAACGTCGAGCGCGCGGTCTATGTGATGCTGGGCTTCACCGGCGTGGCCAAGGCGGCGGCACCCATCGGCACCCGCAGCAAGATCGTGATGGTCAACGGCGGCGGCGTCGGGCCCGACCTCGCGGAGCTTTCGCCTTATTTCTGGAACGTCATCCCGCTGGTGAACCAGGAAGTGCCGGCGCTGCTGCCCTGGTTGCAGGAGAAGAACCTGAAGCGCGTCGCGCTGATCTATGTGGACGACCCGCTGGGCAATGGCGTGTTGCAGGAGCTGCGCAATGGCCTGCCCGGTATTGGCGGCGCGCTGGTCGGCGACTACAGCATCCCGCCGGCGACGCAGCAGTTCGCGGCAATCGCTGCGCGGGTGCGCAGCGCGCGGCCCGATGCCGTGTATTTCGCGAGCTATGGCGCACAGCAGTCGCAGATCATCAAGCAACTGCGGGACAATGGGGTGTCACAGCAGATCCTGACCTATTCGGGGGGCGGCATTCCCTCGGTCATGGCGCTGCCGGAAGCCGAAGGGCTGGTGTTCACGACCCAGGCCGCGGACTGGACGCGCGACGACCCGGTGACCCATCGCTTCGTCACGGATTGGCGTGCCAAGCACAATTCCGATCCCTCGACCTATCATCAGAACTACTACAACGCGATGCGGCTCTTCGCGCTGCTGGCCGAGGGGTTGGAGAAGGCGGGCAAGCCCGTCACCGGCGAAACCCTGCGCGAGGAAATGCTGCGGGTCCGAAGCTTCGCGCTGGTCGGCGGCAACGGCACCTTCAACGACCGCGGCATGCTGAGCATGCCGATCCAGATAAATCAGATCCGCGACGGCCGCGCCCAGAAGATCGCCTGATCCTGTGTTGTTTCTTCAGCTGCTGGCCAGCGGCATTCAGACCGGCGCGATCTATGCGCTGACGGCCGCGGGCTTCGCGCTGATCTTCGGCGCGACGCGAATCTTCCACGTCGCCCATGGCGCGACCTTCGCGCTGGCGGGCTATGCCTTCCTGGCCTCCAGCCAGGCGGGCTGGCCCTGGCCGGTCGGCTGCCTTTTGGCACTGGTGGCGGCGGTGGCCTTCGGGCTCGCCATGGACGCCTTCGTCTACCGGCCGATCCAGCGCGACCAGGGCTCCTTCTTCACCGTCTTCGTCGCGGCCTTCGGCATGACGATCGTGGTGCAGAGCTTGATCGAGCTTGCCTTTGGTCGCGGCTTCGAGGTGGTCAATACCTCCCTGACCATGGCGCGACAGGTCATGCCGGGCGTCTACCTCGCCGATGTGTTCTGGGTGGCGGTCGGCGTGGCATTGGCGCTGTTCATCCTGGTGACCGTGTTCCTGAACCGCACCCGCGCCGGCATCGGCCTGCGGGCCTTGTCGGAAAATCCGGAACTGCTGCGCGCCTATGGCCTCTCGTCCCGCCGCCTGTCGGCGCTTGCCTTTGGACTCGGTTCGGCGCTGGTGGTGCCGGGCGCGGTGCTGACGGCGATGACCTCGGGGCTGCAACCGGCGATCTCGGCGCAGGTCATGCTGATCAGCCTGGCGGCGGCTGTGGTGGGCGGTATCGGCAGCCTGCACGGCGCGGCGCTGGCGGGGCTGTTGCTCGGCGTGATCGAGAACCTCGTCATTTCCTTCGTCGATACGCAATGGAGCGCGGCGGCGGGGTTTGTCGCGCTCTTCGCCTTCATCCTGTTCCGACCCAGCGGGCTGTTCGGCCGGGCGGTGGTGCGATGACCGCCTATCTCGTCAATCTTGCGACGCTGGCCACGATCTTCGGCCTGCTCGCCGCAAGCCTGAACCTGTTGATCGGCTATGCCGGCATCTTCAGCATGGCGCATGCGGTGTTCTTCGGCCTCGGTGCCTATGCCGGGGCGCAGGTCGCGCTGCAGCTCGTGCCGGATGTGCTGCTCGCCTGCCTGGTCGGCGGGCTGGTCGCGGGGGTGCTGTCGCTCTGCCTCGCCCTGCCGGCGCTGCGCGTGCGGGGCGAATATTTCGTTGCCGCCAGCCTCGGCTTGCAGATGATGGCGGTGACCGTGTTCTCCGAGGCCGGCGCGGTCACCGGTGGGCATGGCGGGCTGGTCGGGATTCCGCCGGCGAGCCTGCTCGGCCTCGACCTTTCCAATCCACGCTTCTTCCTGCTGGCCTGCGTGATTCTGCTGGTGCTGGTGCTGCTGGCGATCCGCGGGCTGATGCATGGAAGCTTCGGACGCGGCCTGATGGCGATCCGCGACAGCGAAAGTGCCGCCGAGGCCTTCGGCAAGGACGTGCGCGCGCTGAAGACCCTCGCCGTGGCACTCGGTTGCGCGCTCGCGGGCGTGGCAGGCGCGCTCTTCGCCTTCTACATGGCCTTCATCAATGTCGAGAGCTTCACCCTGGAGCAGTCGATCGTGCTGGTCGCCATGGTTGCCATCGGCGGCGCGGGGACCCTGCTCGGCCCGCTGCTCGGGGTGCTGCTGCTGTTGCTGCTGCCGGCGGGTCTGTCCTTCCTGCCGTTCATTCCCGCCACGCAGATCGGTACCGCGCAGCAACTGATCTACGGGCTTGCCATGACGTTGCTGATGATCTTCCGCCCGGCCGGGATCGTCGGCCAGGCGGGGGAGCGGCGCTGATGGCAACGATCCCCCTGTCTGTCCGCGGGCTCGACAAGCGTTTTGGCGGCATCGCCGCGGTGCAGCAGGTCGACCTCGATCTGCGTGAAGGCGTGACCACCGCCCTCGTCGGCCCCAATGGCGCCGGCAAGACCACCCTCTTCAACCTGATCACCGGCAATATTCCGCCCGATGCGGGGCAGGTGCTGCTCGACGGCAAACCCATTCGCGGCCTGCCGCCGCATCGCATCGCGCGGCTGGGCGTTGCTCGCAGCTTCCAGGATCTGAGGCTGTTCGGCCGGATGTCCGTGCGCGACAATATCCGCGCCGCGCTGGAGCACGACGCCTGGTTCTGGCAGCCCGGCGGGCGTTCCGCCAAGCTGGCACGCGAAAGGGCGGTGGACTCTGCCCTCGACCGCACCGGGCTGACCGAACTCGCCGAGGCGCGGGCCGCCGACCTCGCCTATGCCGAACGGAAGTTCCTGTCGGTCGCGCGCATCTTGGCGACCGGCTCGCGCATCTGGCTGCTGGACGAACCGGCCTCCGGCCTCGATCCGCATTCACGGGCGCGCTTCGTGCAACTGGTGCGCGAGGCGGTGGCCGATGGCGTCACCATCTGCCTGATAGAGCACAACCTCGACATCGTCACGGAACTTGCGGATCGCATCGCCTTCCTCGACCGCGGCGCCAAGCTGGCCGAGGGCGAACCGCAGGAGATCCTGCGCGATCCCGAGCTCATCGGCATCTATTTCGGAGAAGGCCGGGCATGAGTGACGTGACGGCTGTGCCCGCGCTCTCCGTCAGCGGCCTCAGCGCCGGCTACGGCGGGCGGGAGGTGCTGAGCGATTTCAACTTCGCCTTGCCGCAGGGCGAGGTGCTTTGCCTCGTAGGCCACAATGGCGCCGGCAAATCCACTTTGCTGAAGCTGCTGTTCGGCTTGCAGGCACCAAGTGCCGGCAGCATCAGCCTGCGCGGCCGCCCCCTGCGGGCCCGGCCGGAGGAGATGGCGCGCGAAGGCGTTGCCTATGTCCCCGAGGGCCGCGGCGTTTTCCCCGGCCTCAGCGTGCGCGAAAACTTCGCCCTCGCGCTGTGGTCGGCGCGGCTGGAGGGGGCCGAGGCCACAACCCGCACCGAGGAGGTGTTGCAGGTCCTGCCGCACATCCGCGAGTTCTGGACCCGGCGTGCCGGCACGCTGTCGGGCGGGCAGCAGCAGATGGTGTCGGTGGGGCGGGCGCTGCTGTCGCGCCCGTCGATCCTGTTGCTGGACGAACCCTCGATCGGGCTTGCGCCCAAGACCTTCCACGACCTGCTGACGCCGATCCGAGCCTTGCAGCAGCGCCTCGGCATGTCGATCCTGCTGGTGGAACAGAATGTCGGCGAGGCCTTTGCCGTCTCCGACCGGGTCGCCGTGATGAAGTCCGGCCGCATGATCTTCGAGGGCGTGCCCGCGGATCTTGCCGACCATGCGAAGCTCATGGAGATGTTCTGATGGGTGATCTCGAGCAGCGGCTGCGCCACGTCGAGGACGAGCTCGAGATCGGCCAGCTTCGGGCCCGCTACTGCCACCTGCTGGACGACCGGCGATGGGAGGAGTTTGTCGAGCTCTTCACCGAAGATGGCGTGTTTGCGGGGCTGGAGGCGGTGACGGGCCGCGCCGCGCTGCTGGATTTTTTCGGCGTGCGGTTTCCGAAGACTACGGAGCAGTTCTGGCACTTCTGCACCAATGGCACGGTCGCGCTGGACGGCGACACCGCGACGGGGCGGATCTCGCTCGAATACCTCTCGGTCGCGGGTGGCGTGTCCTATGCCTCGGCCGGGCACTACGACGATGTGCTGGTGCGCCAGAACGGGCGCTGGCGGTTCCGCTCGCGCGCCATCACCTTCTACTACCTCTCCCCGGTCAGCGAAGGCTGGACGGGGGGAAGGGTTCCGCCGCGTCTGGGTTCGGCGGCGTCCCCCTCCTGACCCTTCCGCCTTCGCATTGCCTTATCAAGCCTGGAGAAACCTCATGCTGTTTCACGTTGCGATGGAAGTGAAGCTCCCGCCCGACATGCCGAAGACGCAGGCCGATGACATCAAGTCGCGCGAGAAGGCGCTGGCGCTGGAGATCCAGCGTCAGGGCAAGTGGCCGCATCTGTGGCGGGTCGCCGGGCGCTACGCGAACATCTCGATCTTCGATGTGGCGGACAGCGACGAATTGCATGCGCTGCTCTCCAGCCTGCCGCTGTTTCCCTACATGGATGTGCAAGTGACCGCGCTCGCCCGCCATCCATCGGCGATCTGACGGGCAGGGGCGGAACGGCGATGGCCAGGCTTCCGGTTGCGCAGCAGCCCGGACTGCATCACCGGCGGGTCGGTGACATCATCGTCACCTCGGTCAGCGACGGCTATCTGGATGGCTCCAACAGCGCCTTGCAGAACATCACGCCGGAGGAGACCGCGGCGATGCTGGTCGGCGCCTTCCGCCCCACGCCGCGACGCGGATCGGTCAATACTTTCCTGATCTGGTCAGCGGGGCGGCTCGCGCTGATCGATACCGGCTGCGGTCCGAAGATGCAGGCCTCGGCCGGAAAGCTGTTCGCCAACCTTGCCGCCGCCCACGTGGCGCCGGCCGAGATCGATACCGTGCTGCTGACGCATATGCATCCGGACCATTCCAATGGTCTGGCGGATGCGCAGGGTGCGGCGATTTTCATGCAGGCCGAGTTGGGGCTGCATGCGGCGGAACTCGCCTATTGGCAGGATCCTGCCTCGGCCGTTATCGCGGCCGAGACCAAACAGGGCGTGCCGTATTTCGATATGGCCCGGGTGCAGATCGCGCCCTACACTGACCGGCTGCGGCCCTTCGAGGATGGCGCCGAGGTCTTTCCGGGCGTCACCGCCGTGCATCTGCCGGGCCATACGCCGGGCCATTGCGGCTATCGCATCGCCTCGGGCGCCGAGACGCTGCTGATCTGGGGGGACATCGTGCATGTGCCCGAGGTGCAGGTGCCGCGGCCGGAGGTGGGCATGCAGTTCGACGTCGAACCCGCCCGTGCCGTGGCGACGCGCCGGCGCGTGTTCGACATGGTGGCGACCGATCGGCTGCTGGTGGCCGGGATGCATCTGCATTTCCCCGCCTGCGCGCATCTGCTGAGGGAGGGCGACGGCTACCGCCTCGTGCCGGACGCCTGGGCGCTGCATTTCTGAACGCGGCATCTCGGCCGCGGGCGTGACCACCGGGGCGTAGCCTTGGGCGGGATCGTGGCAATCCGATTGCGTTTCGCGAAAATGCGATCAGGCTGGCCCCTTATGGGGACGGGCCGCCGCGACACTTGGGGCGGCGCCCGCCTGAAAAATAACACAGGGAGGAGATAATGCCGTCGTTTGCCAAATGCGGCCAACCGCCGAAATTTCCCCTTCGCAGCCGACCGTCTGCGGGGCGGAAATGATGGCGGCGCCGGCCGGGCCTGCGCCCGCCGCCATGGCGGCCAACCATGTCCCGCTTTCCCCCATCAGCTTCCTCCGCCGCGCGGCCGAGGCCTATCCGGGCAAGGTCGCGGTGATCCACGGCGAGCAGCGGCGCAGCTACGCAGAACTGTTCGATCGCTGCCGACGCCTGGCCTCGGCCTTGTCGCTCGCTGGAGTGGGCAAGGGCGACACCGTCGCGGTGATGGCCCCCAATGGGCCGGAGTTGCTGGAGGCGCATTACGGGGTGCCCGCGCTGGGCGCCGTGCTCAACGCCATCAACACGCGGCTTGACGCCGCGTCTCTCGCCCGCATCCTCGACCATGGCGGAGCAAAGATACTCATCGCCGACCGCGAGTGGGGCAATGTGGTCCGCGCGGCGCTGGCGATCCTGTCGGCGCCGCCGCGGGTGATCGACATCGACGACGCCGCGGGCGCAGCCTCGCCTATCGGGGGCATGACCTATGAGGCGCTGTTGGCCACCGGCGATCCGGCATTTGCCTGTACTTCGCCTGAGGACGAGAACGACCCTATCGCGCTGAACTACACTTCCGGCACCGTGGGTGCTCCAAAAGGTGTACTCTACAGCCACCGTGGCGCCTATCTGAACGCGATGGGCAGCGCGCTTACCTTCGGGCTCGGGCCGCGGTCGGTCTATCTCTGGACCCTGCCAATGTTTCATTGCAACGGCTGGAGCTTTCCATGGGCCGTTACCGCCGCCGGCGGCACCCATGTCTGCCTGCGAAAGGTGGAGGCAGCGACAATCTACCGGCTGGTCGCGGCCCACCAGGTCTCGCATCTCTGCGGGGCACCTGTCGTGCTTGGGATGCTGGCGCGCGCCCCGCTGAGCGAACGCGGTACCTTCACCCATGCTGTCCGGATCGCGACAGGCGGTGCGGCCCCGCCAAGTTCGGTGATCGAGGCGATGGAGCAGGCTGGTTTCAGCGTCACTCACCTCTACGGGCTGGCCGAGACCTATGGCCCCGCGCTTACCTGCGCCTGGCAGGCGGAATGGGACGGGCTTGACCTTGTGGCACGGTCCCGGTTGATGGCACGGCAGGGTGTTCCGCTCGTCACGGTGGAGGAGGCGATGGTGGCCGATCCGGGCACGATGCTGGAGCTGCCCTGGGACGGCCTGACGCTTGGTGAGATCATGGTGCGGGGCAACACCATCATGACCGGCTATCTGAAGGCACCCGAGGCCACGGCGCAGGCGTTTGCGGGCGGGTGGTTCCATACCGGCGACCTCGCGGTGCGGCACCCGGACGGCTACATTGAGGTGAAGGACCGCTCCAAGGACATCATCATATCCGGTGGCGAGAACATTTCGAGCCTGGAAGTCGAGGAGGTGCTGCATCGCCATCCCGCCGTGATGGAGGCGGCAGTCGTGGCCAGCCCGGACGATGTCTGGGGCGAGACACCCTGCGCCTTCGTCGCGCTGCGTAGCGGAGAGGCGCTGGAGGCCGAGGATATCATCGCCTGGTGCCGAGCGAATCTGGCCCGCTACAAGGTGCCGCGCCGGATCGTGTTCGGGGACTTGCCGCGAACCGCGACGGGCAAGGTCCAGAAGGGCCTTTTGCGCGACCTGGCCAAGGCGTCGGACGCATGACGGGGCGGCGGGCATGCTCGATCTGACGGGGCAGCGGGCCCTGGTGGCAGGCGCGTCAGGCGCCCTGGGCGCGCATTTTTCCAAGGTGCTGCACGCGGCCGGGGCGAATGTGGCCTTGGCCGCCCGCCGGCTGGACCGGATCCAGGCCCTGGCCACGGCACTGGGCGGGAAGACGGTTGCAGTTGCGATGGACGTGACCGACCCCGCGGCTATCGCCGCTGGGTATGACGCAGCCGAGCAGGGCCTTGGCGGACCCTGCGATATCATCGTGAATTGTGCGGGCGTCGCGGTGACGCGTCCCTTCCTGCAACAGAGCCTGGAGGATTGGGACGCGGTCATGGACGTCAACCTGCGCGGCTGCTTTCTTGTCGCACAGGAAGGCGCGCGCCGGCTGGTCGCGGCGGGGCAGCCAGGGTCGATCGTCAACATCGCCTCTGTGCTCGGCAGCCGGGTCATTGCGGGCGTTGCCGGCTATACCGCGGCCAAGGCCGGGCTGATCCAGTTGACGCGACAGATGGCGGTCGAACTTGCACGCCATGGCATCCGCGTGAACGCGCTGGCGCCGGGGTACGTCGAGACCGAGATCAACACCGATTTCTTCGCCTCCGAACCCGGGCAGGCGATGATCCGTCGCATTCCACAGCGCCGGCTCGGCAGGCCGGAGGATCTGACGGCGCCCTTCCTGCTGCTCGCCTCGGCCGCCGCCGGCGCCCATATGACGGGCGCGGTGCTGGTGGTGGATGGCGGGCATTCCGTGAACCCGTTGTAGGATATCACTCATGGATTTCTCGCTCAGCCCCGAGGTCGAGGCCCTGCGCCTGCGTATTCGCGACTTTGTCGACCAGCGCCTCATTCCGCTGGAAGCCGTCCGGGAAAACTTCGACGAACACGACAACATCCTGCCGGCGGTGCTGCAGGTCATGCGCGCGGAAGCCAAGGCGGCCGGGCTCTGGGCCCTGCAGATGCCGAAGGCGCGCGGTGGCGGCGGGCTCAAGGTAGCCGAGATGGCGCCGTGTTACGAGGAAATGAACCGCAGCATTTTTGGACCCGTCGTGTTCAATTCCGCGGCGCCGGACGACGGCAACATGATCGTGCTGCAGAAGGTCGCGACCGAGGCCCAGAAGACGCGCTGGCTGCAGCCGATCATCGAGGGTGCCGTGCAGTCGGCCTTCGCGATGACCGAACCGGATGGCTGCGGTTCCGATCCCTCGCTAACCTATACGAAGGCGGAGCGGCGCGGCGACAGCTGGGTCGTCACCGGGCGCAAGCACTTCATCACCGGGGCGGGAAATGCCAAGCATTTCATCCTTATCGCGCGGACTTCGGATGATGAGCGCAAGGGGCTGACCGCCTTCCTCTTCCATGCCGACCAGCCGGGGTGGCGGGTCGTGCGGCGTATCCCGATCATGGGGCCAGAAGAACATGGTGGGCATTGCGAACTCGCCTTCGAAGGCTTGGAGATTCCAGACGAAAACCGCCTCATGGGCATCGGCGACGGCTTGAAGGTGACGCAGATCCGGCTTGGCACCGCCCGGCTTACGCATTGCATGCGCTGGACCGGCATGGCGAAGCGATCTTTGGAAATCGCGATGGAATATGCGTCGCGCCGCGATTCCTTCGGCACCAAGCTGATCGAAAAGGAGAGCGTGCAGGGGCTGCTCGGCCAGGCGGCGATCGAGATCGAGATGAGCCGGCTGTTGACCATGAAGGCGGCCTGGGTGCTGGATCAGGGTGGATTTGCCCGCAACGAGGTCTCGATGGCCAAGATCGTGGCATCCGAGGCGCTGCAGAAGGCCGTCGACACCTCGCTGCAGCTGCTGGGCGCCCGCGGCTACTCGAAGGACACGGTTGTCGAGTGGATGTATCGCTACGCTCGGCAGGCGCGGCTGGTCGATGGCGCTTCGGAGGTGCATCGCATGGTCGTCGCCAATGCCCTGCGGCGAGAAGGGGCGGGGTTCTTTGCCTGGGGCAAGCCGACGCATGGATGAGGCGCTGCTGACCGACTGGCTGCGACAGGCCTCGGGCCATGCGGCGCTGACCATCCGGGCGCGGGAGCTGCTGACAGGCGGGGCGATCCAACAGAACTGGGCGCTGCAGGTCGCCTGGCCGGGTGGGCAGGAAGACTGGGTGCTGCGTACCGACAGCGCCGCGGTGCTCGCCGTCTCGCTGCCGCGGCGTGCGGAGTTCGCCCTGCTGCAGGTAGCCTATGCGGCCGGGGTCACGGTGCCGGAGCCCTTGTTCCTCTGCGACGATCTTTCGGTGACCGGCGCGCCGTTCTTCGTCATGCGTCGGGTCGCCGGCATCACGGCCGGGCACCGTCTTGTGAAATCCGACAGTCTGGGAGGCGGGCGCGCGGCACTGGTGCGGCGCCTCGGGCAGGAGCTGGCGCGGATCCATACCATCCGCCCGCCACAGCCGAAGCTGGGTTTCCTGGGCGTCCCGCCCGTCGATGCCTGCCTTGCCTTCATCGCCAATTCGCGTGCGGCCCTGGACCGGCAGCGGGCGCCGCGGCCGGTCCTGGAATGGGGGCTCCGCCACCTGGAGCTGAATGCGCCGGAGCCCCTCCCACCGGTTCTCTGCCACAATGATTTTCGGACCGGAAATCTGATGGTGACGGAACAGGCGCTGACCGCGGTGCTGGATTGGGAATTCGCCGCCTGGGGCGAGCCGCATGCCGATCTCGGCTGGCTCTGCGCGCCCTGCTGGCGCTTCGGCAATCATTTGCGCGAGGTAGGGGGGATCGGCGATCGCGCCGATCTCTATGCGGGCTACGAGGCAGGCTCGGGCCAGGTCGTGGATCCGGAGCGGGTCCGCTGGTGGGAATTGGCGGCGACCATCCGCTGGGCGCTGATCGCGATCGATCAGGCCGAACGCTTCCTTTCCGGCACGGAATGCAGCCTCGAACTCGCATTGACCGGGCATCTGGTGCCGGGGCTGGAATGGAATATTCTCGACATGGTGGAGGCCGCGCATGCTTGAGAAGCCGGGGGCAGCCGAACTGCTCGCCAATGCGCGGGACGTCCTGTTGCAAGAACTGCTGCCGAACCTGCCCGAGCCGATGCGTTTTCAGGCGCGGATGATCGCCAATGCGATGGGAATTGCCGAGCGTGAGCTTGGGGCCTCGCAGGCCAAGGCGGGGTCGGCCCGTGCCGCACTGGAGGTCGCGATGGGTCCTGGCCCAGACGGCGGCGACGGTCGGCTCCGCGAGCTGGCCAAGGAGATACGCACCGGCCAGCAGGATCCCGGCACGGTGGATCATGCGGTGACTGCTCGTCTGCTGCGGGAATACACCCGGTTTCGCTGCAGCGTCAGCGCGCCGCGCAGTCTGCTGGGGCGTGGCTAGGAGTTCGGCCTCGGCCGCGCTTCCATCTCATCCCCATTGTCCCGAGGCGATCAGCGAAGCGGGTTCACGGTCCCATCGGCTCGGCGAGCGCGAGGGGAACACGTGTCGCCGTTTCGGCGTAGATCAACACCGCGAGAAAACCGATAATACCAAATCCCGTGGCGTGTGACTCACGAGAGGGATTCCCCGACGCGGCGGTGATGTGATTCAAGCTGGTGACCCTCGGAGGCTCACCATGCCGCGCGCCATAGCCCTGCGTTCTGACTTCAG